>ENA-OQIE01000122-OQIE01000122.1-human-gut-metagenome-genome-assembly--contig:-NODE-122-length-62514-cov-5.910294_pt1 | contig 62514 bp, 53 predicted proteins | sample MGYA00242569_ERZ504731 | MGnify/ENA primary metagenome ERZ504731 (study PRJEB26092, sample SAMD00036208) | human gut metagenome | host: Homo sapiens | study: EMG produced TPA metagenomics assembly of...
CGAAGCGAAGAACTGCGACGCACTGACAGCCATGAAAGAGATGATCAACCCCGACTCCCTGAATGTGCTGCCCTGCTGCTACATCGAGAAGTACGCTGCCGGCATGCAGCCCCTCTCCTACCTGCAGTTCCAACGTATCGGTTATTTTAATGTTGACAAAGATTCTACGCCAGAAAAAATGGTATTCAACCGTACTGTAGGTCTGAAAGACGTTTGGGGTAAAATCAATAAATAAGAATATGAGTAAAAAAAACCTGCTGTCCGGAAGAGACAAAGAACTGCAAGAAATGGCAGAACAATATGAAGCTGCCAAAGCAGAGAACAGAACCATCTATCTAGACGCAGACGACTTAGCCGACCTCGCAGACTGGTATGCCGTGCATCATAAATATGCCATGGCTACCGAGGTCGTAGAGTATGGCTTGGGAATACATCCGGATAATACGGCTCTGCTGGTGGAACAGGCATACTTGTTCCTCGACACCCAGCATAAAGAGCAAGCCAAAGATATATTGGAACGGATTGCCGAAGAATCTTCCGAAGTGAAAGTGCTGAAAGCCAACCTACTGTTGGGCGAAGGCAAAGAAGAAGAAGCGGAAGCGATACTCGACAGCATAGACGATAAGGACGACCTGGCCAATATCGTTGATGTATCCTATATGTACATCGACATGGGATTCCCGGAAAAAGCATTGACATGGCTGACGCGCGGACTCGAAAAATATGCCGAAGAAGAAGCCTACCTTGCCGTCACCGGCGATTGTTACTATGCCCAGGGACTGTTTGAAAAAGCCACCTTCTTCTTCAATAAGCTGATTGACAAGAATCCGTATTCGGCTCCTTACTGGTTTGGACTGGCCCGTTGCTACTTTGACCAGCAGATGTTCGACAAAGCAATCGAAGCATGCGACTATGCCACGGTGGCCGATGACGAGTTTGCCGATGCCTACCTGATGAAAGGACATTCCTTCTTCCAATTGGGAAATGAGGAAAGTGCCATGGAGAACTACCTGCAAGCCGAAAAGTTCCATCTCGTCTCCCACGGTTTCATCAACACCTTCATCGGCCTGAACAAAACCTCCAAAGGAGAGTGGAAAGAAGGATACGACTATCTGGAAAAAGCCATAACGGCCGAAGACAGCCATGACTTCGCCTTGCCTTCTCTTTATGCCAATGCAGCCCTATGCCTGCACAAGATGGGAAAGAAACGCAAAGCACACCAGTATTGTAAAAAAGCATACGACCTGGCACCCGAAGAGATAGACCCGTACCTGATTGAGGGACGCATCTACATGGAAGAAGGTGAGTATGAGAAAGGTGTGAAGAGATGGGCCAAAGCCTTAGAGTATGCCCCCTATGCGGATACCTGGCACGAAATAGGCATGTGTAGCATGGAAATAGGACAACTGAGCTATGCCAAGCTGGCCTTTGAACATGTCAAAGAGATGGAGCCGGACTTTGAAGGTATCAACGAAAGGCTGACCTCTCTGTATATGCTGCTCAAAGACAAGGAGAACTTCATGAAGTACAACCAGCTGTGCGAACATCCGTTCAGGCTGGAAGAGTTGGACAAATTGCAACAGATACTACAAGAAGATAACCAGGAAGAGCTGGCCCTAGTGATGAAGAATATTTTCAATGCATTACAATAACAGTAATTATATACCACTAATCTAGCAAATGGAATCAGTAGCCTTTATCCAATGGTGTCTCGACCACCTCAATTACTGGACCATCACTTTATTGATGGCCATTGAAAGTTCGTTTATTCCCTTCCCTTCGGAAGTTGTAGTCCCTCCTGCCGCTTGGAAAGCCGCCAACAATGACAACATGAATATATATCTGGTGGTATTGTTTGCAACCATAGGGGCAAATATCGGAGCATTGATAAACTACTATCTGGCAAAATGGCTGGGACGCCCCATCATTTACAAGTTTGCCAACAGCCGTTTCGGGCACATGTGCCTCATCGACGAAGCCAAAGTGCAGCATGCGGAGGAATACTTCGATAAGCATGGAGCCGTATCAACCTTTGTCGGCCGCCTGATACCTGCTGTTCGCCAGTTGATATCCATCCCTGCCGGTCTGGCACGCATGAAGCTGGGAACTTTCTTGCTGTACACCACCTTGGGTGCAGGCCTTTGGAATTCCATCCTGGCTTTTATCGGCTATTACTTGTCCACAGTACCCGGCATTGAGAACGAGGAACAGCTGCTTGCCAAAGTAACGGAATACAGCCATGAGATAGGTTATGTATTTATCGGCATCGGCGTACTCATCGTGGCATTCTTCATCTATAAAGGCATGAAGAAGAAATAAAAAAGAAAACGGTATGATAATAAAAAAGCGGTGGACAGCATGATAAATTCTGTCCACCGCTTTTTATTGCTTATCCCAAATCCAAACTTTCTACTTTACAGCTGCAATAGCTTTATCATAGTCAGGTTCTTGCGTAATTTCAGGTACCAATTCCGTATAGGCAATCTTTCCATCCTTACCGATAACCACTACCGAACGTGCCAGCAAACCGGCAAGCGGTCCGTCGGCCATGCGTACCCCGTAGTTTTCATCAAAATCGGAGAAACGGAAATCAGACAAAGGAATCACATTCTCAATACCCTCCGTTGTACAGAAACGTGCATGTGCAAAAGGTAAATCCTTGGAGATTGCCAACACTACCGTATCGGGCAGGCCGGCAGCCAGTTTGTTGAACTTACGTACAGAAGTAGCGCACACACCAGTGTCAAGGCTGGGGAAAATATTCAAAATAACATTCTTCCCGTTCAGTTCCTTCAAAGAGAATGAAGACAAATCTGTTTTTACCAATTCGAAATCGGGGGCAACAGAGCCCACCTTTATAAATTCACCGATAACCTTTACCGGTTGTCCTTTAAATTTTGTTGTAGCCATAGTTTTATCAAATTATATGTATACATAACAAATTACATACAGAAAAAGTTCACCCGAAACTTTTTTCCAGATAAACTGTTATTCTACGGACGAATTAATGATAATCACTTAAAAAATTAAATTCACATGAAAACTATTTTTGACGAACTTCAGCAGGAAGTAAAGAATTGGTGGATTTCACTCATTCTTGGTATTCTTTATGTAATAGTGGCTATAAGCCTGATGTTCTCCCCTCTCAGCGGGTATGCGGTATTGAGCATTCTGTTCAGCGTCTCCATGTTGTTCAGCGGTCTGCTGGAAATATCCTTTGCAGTAAGTAACCGTAGAAGGGTATCCAGTTGGGGATGGTATCTGGCTGGAGGCATCATCGACATGATTCTGGGATTCTACCTGATAGCCTACCCGATGCTCAGCATGGAAGTCATTCCATTCATCATCGCCTTCTGGCTGATGTTCCGCGGCTTCTCATCCGTAGGCTATGCCATGGACCTCAAAAGATACGGAACAAGAGACTGGGGATGGTATGTTGCTTTCGGTATTCTTGCCGTCATCTGCTCGCTCATCATCTTGTGGCAACCGGCAGTAGGTGCCCTTTACGCCGTGTACATGATTTCGTTTGCATTCCTGATTATAGGCTTCTTCCGTATCATGCTGTCATTCGAGCTGAAAAACCTGCACAAGCGCGGGAAAGAGTGGAAGGAAAAGAAAGAAGTATCAGCCGAATAAGTAGCCCACACGAAGCGTGTCAAAAGGAATCCCACCTTTGACACCTTCGTTTAGCCGAATTGCTCAATAACGTCTCAGAAAACGGAACATCGTAGTCCGTGACACTCCCATCTGTCGGGCAAGCTCGGCACACGACTCTCCTCTTTGGTGCTCCCTCACAAGTTTCCTCTTGTTCGCATAGAGTATCTTCATTTTGGGTGTGTCCCCTTTCTTCCTGCCCAGATGTTTTCCTTCTTTCCTCCGTCGTTCCAAGGCTTCTTTGGTGCGCATGGAAATCAGATTACGCTCTATCTCGGCCATCAGTCCAAAAGCAAATCCCAGCACTTTGCTATTGATGTCATTCTGGAACACATACCCCTCTTTGGTACTGTACAGCACCACTCCCCTTTTGATGCAGGAGTTAAGAATGGTCATTATCTCCAGCAGTGTCCGGCTAAGCCGCGAAATCTCCGTTATAATCAAGGAGTCTCCCGGTTTCATCCGGTCCAACAAGCCCGCCAGTTTACGCTCTTTGCTACTCACTTTTCCGCTGACCGTCTCCATGTACCATCTGTCGATGCTCAACCCATTCTTTTCCGCGAAGCGTATAATTTCCTCGCGCTGATTCTCTAAAAACTGTTTTTCTGTACTTACTCTTAAATAAGCTACTACTGCCATAATTGATAAACGTTTATTGGTTATTATTCACCACCAAAGAACGGTTATTCAAGTAAGAGTGGCAACACACAACTATGACTCTCTAGCACAGAGGATCACATTATGGACATCCCCCGAAGTCAGGGAAGACTTCTCGGTAACTATCTCAAATATGCCTATAAACAAAGAAAACAGCCCCACTGAAGCTGTTTTCTGAAATTAGTTCATAAAAAATTGATACTATGTAGTTTCATAGTATACTCTTCTTCATTTCATTCACTATGTATCTCACATCCTCATCCGTCACATAAGGACCACTCGGCAAGCAAAGACCACGTTTGAACAAGCCCTCACTGACACCATTCACATAGGCAGGATTAGCCGAATAAACCGGCTGAAGATGCATGGGCTTCCATAAGGGACGGCTCTCGATACCGGCTTTATCCAAGCAAACACGCATGGCCTCTACATTACGGTTAGGCTCACAAGAAGTATGGGCATTCACTGACTCATGCGTAACACCGGCGGCACCACCTACAGCACCTTTCACTGTCTCACGATAGGCATCCTCCTCACCTCTCACATGCAGATTCCCGTCAAGCAGTACCGTGTTCAGCCAATAATTACTATCATAGCGTCCGGAAGGATTCTCATGAAGCGTGATTCCCTCCACATCGGCCAACAACTTACGATACAGACCGCACAGATGCTTATGGTGCGCTATATGCTCATCCACCACCGTCATCTGACCGCGGCCGATTCCCGCACAAATGTTACTCATCCTATAATTATAGCCTATACGCTCATGCTGGTAGTAGGGATAGGACTCACGGGCCTGGGTAGCATAGAACATTATCTCACGTTTGGACTCTTCATCAGGGCAAATCAAAGCACCGCCACCGCTGGTGGTTATCATCTTGTTGCCATTGAAGGAAAGCACACCATATTTGCCAAAAGTTCCGAGGACTTGCCCGTCAAACTTGCTTCCAAAGCCTTCGGCGGCATCCTCTATGACCGGAATATCATATTTATCTGCCACCGACATGATTTGGTCTATCTTGTAGGGCATCCCATACAAAGCCACCGGAACAATCGCTTTGGGCTTTCGGCCGGTCTTGTCGATACGGTCCCTGATAGCCTGCTCCAGAAGAACCGGGTCCATGTTCCATGTATCAGCCTCAGAATCCACGAATACCGGAGTGGCACCAAGGTAGGTCACCGGATGGGAAGAGGCACAAAAAGTGAAGCTCTGTACTATCACTTCATCACCTTGAGCAACTCCGCAAGCAAGCAGGGCCAGATGCACAGCAGCAGTACCGGCACTTAAAGCCACCACCTTTTTATTCCGCCCAATGAAGCGTTCCAAATCCTGCTCGAAGGCATTCACGTTCGGTCCGAGAGGAACAACCCAGTTGGTATCAAAGGCTTCTTGTATGAAGCCCATCTCCTTGCCGCTCATGTGGGCGAGGCAAAGATATATTCTCTTATCCATTTCTTTGTAAAATAAATCAGGTTCATTCGACAGAAGAAGAACTCTTCCGCCTCACATAATAGGGGATAAATAACCAATAAAATAGTCTATAAATATACTTCCGGCTGAAAGTTCTCATAATTCTCACCATGACCGGGATATAAACGGCATCCCTTCGATAAAGAAAGAATACGTTGTCGGGATAGTTCTGCGGATACTTTATTGCTGTTAGGAAATGAAGCGGACACCTTTAGCCCTGGTATAAACGCATCACCTGTAAACAAACAATTGCCAAACTTGTAAGTCAGGCAACTTCTATCATGACCGGGAGTCTCATAAACTTCCACTCCAGCACTTCCATATAAATATACAGTATCCCCTTCTTTCAGTTCTTTCATGACACTATAATGTTGAAATACATAAGGGCACAAACTATAGCGCGATAAATTCAATTTATCGGAGTACAAGCCTTCCTTTCCCAAAGCAGAGATATAGATGGGAGTTTCCGGATATTCATCAATGATGGAGTCCAAGCCATATATATGATCAAAATGGGAATGAGTAATGAAAATACCTTTCAAATGTAATCCCCGATTGTTTATGTTCTCAATTATAGGGGCAGAATCCCCACAATCAATCAAAAAACACAAGTCGCAATTCCTGCTTATTACCAAATAGGTATTTGATTCAAATACAGAATTGACAATCCGAACAATCTCAATCATTTCCACTTTGCCCGTCAACAAAGAGGGCCGCCCAAGGTATTCCATCTGACCAATCTGTCAATCAGAAACAGTCCATCCCACGGCATTTCAAAGTTCAACATCCTGCCTATCAAAGGGCATCGGGCAACACCTGCCATTGTAGCCTTATTTGCAAAATCAATGGCCTTATCTTCAGGAGCGGCAATGCCAATCGTCTGGATATAATCCTGAACATGTACCAATGCATCATTTATGTGATCCACCGGATGTACCATAAGCACACGTGAATACACTGGCTTACAAAGTTCATTGTCCTCTGAATAGAGTACTGTCCATGACATCGTATCACTTCCCCAAACTCTACCTTTAAAATCATACACTCCCCTGGACGAGTGAACAGCAGATATCTGTTCCGGAGACATGAATGGTTTAGGAATTTGGGCTTCCGTTTTTGGAAATGCCTCCGCTAAAATTTCACAGAAACGTTCAGGAGTAACTATTCCTCCTGTCTCAATATAAAGATTATGAGGTGATGCACAACCGGACTGGTCAAAAACAGATACATCTACCGACACCCGTCTTGCCAATTTCTTCGCAGCATGCTCCGATGACAGCTCCTCCCTAGCAATTACCGCATAAGACAATTTGGGGCCGAAAACAACTGTCTCACAGTCAATCATCGAAGGATACTTTGCCACCGTCTCAACCGCCTCTTTCCCTCCCCATGCAATTCTGACCTGGGCAGCCCCGGACATCAACTCTCCCATTTTTTTTGCATCTCTCGAGAAATATACAACAGCCACAGTATCCATCAGAGCCGAACCTTCAAGTGTATAGCCATCCTCAGTTGTATAAGTAACTCCTTCAAACGCATTCAAAAGCGCACGGAACACACCGTCATCCTTGGCAGAGACCTTTAATAAGTTCACATTTTTAGTTATGATACATTGGACCAAGGCAAACACACCTAATATTTGTACATTGCCTGCCATCCAATGACAAGCCAGTCCTCGCGAATTTGCCTTCAAGAAATGTTTTGAAGAATTTGGAAAATGCAAGAAGGTATCGCAATACCTCATATTTCCCCTCAGCCCCTCTTCGGCTATCTGCCTTAAATGAGACGCTTCACACCAATTCGACAAGAACAGCAAGCCTTTGTCCTTCAAAAAGGAAAAACGTTCATCGGACAGCCATTTCTTTGAGACTTCACCAATGATGCCAATCAGTGCCTCGACCGGTTGCTGCCGGAGCCAGTCCAGTTTATCATTCAGACAAGAAATAATACCCTGCAGCCGCTCCTCTCCCGTATTCCCTTTCAAAGTTCCCCTAAAATATTGAATGTCCAGATGAGAGTCCGACTTTATTTCCGTCCCTTCTTTCTGTTGAAACACCAACTTGGAGGAAAGAATATCCCCACATCCTCTGACCTCCGCTTTCTTCAACCGTCCGACAATACGGAACCTCTGTCCCGGACGTCCATAAGGACAAGGTGAATCTTCCAGAATGCCGATATCATCTGTCAATACCACATTGCCCGGATAAGAATGAGGAATAGGAGTTATAAATTCAAGCATCCCTTCCTTTCCCGCCGGAAGGACACTTCTTGTAACGGTATCGCGGGCCAGGACTTTCACATAAGAAGAGGCATGCTTACAGCCACAGGCACAATCCGGATAATTCAACCCCATCTGCTCTGTAAATCCATAAATGTCGATGACATCTTCCGGACAAATGCCAAAGCATCGCGCTAATTGCTCATTAAAAAGTTCTTTGCTTATTTTCTCACTTTCCAATTTTTTCCAACCGCCAATATGGATTATCTTGGAACCTTCAGGCAAATGCAGTCTCACATCTGATTCCAGTATTGACTTCAATACATGTTGATACAATATATAAGTGAATCCAAAAACCACAACAGGCTGTCCGGATGGCAATTCTTTTATAAATGCCTGAATGCCTTCCACATCAAAATATGAGAGACCGTTCTCATCCGCTTTCAGGAAATAACCGACTTTACTCGCAAATTTAAGATACCCGGTCACCGCAGCAAATCTCGCTCCAAGCAATTTTCTGGAGGCAGAACGGGGATCAATATCCATAATCAGGAAAGGTTTCCTCTCTTTGCCAATGAATTCACTGACCACCTTTACCATTGCTTTACCTTGTCTTTTTGCTGTTATCTTATCAATGACTACGGTACTCGGTATTCCTGAAGTGGCAGAGGACTGTAATGCCAAAGTCAGCTCTTCCCGGGGAACTGAATTCAGGTTGAATCCCAATTCCTTGAACACACTGACGGCCACTGGCAGAAGTTCATCCACCGAATGAATCGGCTCATGGGGATTAAAGTTCTTCCTCTCACAAAAATGCCGATACATATCATTGTGCTCATAGTGGAAAACAAGCTCATCACGCAGAGCTTCCATAAACAAATTATCACATTCTTCACTCCCATCATAAGGAGGTCTGTTCAACAGTTCTTCAACTATGCTTCGTTCATTCATAATCATTTCAATAATAACCGTTGTATCTTGCCCGATGTTGTTCGGGGGATACTATCAATATGTTCCAGATAGACCGGTATCTTATAATTCTCCACCAGAGCCCCCATCTCTTTCCGGACCCTTTCATCATCCTCTTCCGTCAGGCAGCCAACGATGAAAGCCTTCACGACTTCTCCCATCACATCATCATGCACACCGATGCATGCAGACTCCTCAATACCCGGAATGGAGTTCAAGGCCTCTTCGACCTCAATCGGACTGACTTTTTTCCCACCGACATTGATAATCTCCTTTTTACGGCTTTTTAGATATATATAGCCGGAGTAATCAATGTAGCCCCAATCTCCGGTTTTGAAATAGCCGTTATAAAAATCATTCCTGAAGATATCTTCTGATACTCCCCAATAGCCAGCACACACATGCCCGCCCTTTACGCACAACTCGCCCTCCTGCCCTGCCGCAAGTAAATTTCCTTGTTCATCACAAACGACAATCTCCGTACCGGGAGAAGACTTGCCCACTGAATCCAAATGTTCCATATCGGTATGGAAATCGATAAAAGCGCTTCTCGAAGCTTCGGTCAACCCATAGTGCATACATATCTTGGTATCAGGCAACAGACGCATCAATCTCTCTTTCTCAGTTTTCGGCATAAATGCACTGCCTATCTCTATATACCTCAATTGGGAGGCATATCGGGCAATCCTATCCGCACTCATCTTGGCAATATAGGCCCAGCTGGCAGGCACCATACCAAACCCCGTGACCCTGCATCTTTCTATCTCACCGAAAAATCTCTTCATGCTGGCAAAGCTGCCCAAGAGGACTAGAGTGGCGCCTTTAGCCAGTACACATCTCAGCCGGCCCAAGCCGAAAGAATGACTGATAGGCAAAGCCAGCAATTCAACATCTTCGGAATTATTCCCTATGAAAGTATTTATATTATTTACAGCGGACAATTGGTTGGAGTAGGACAAAACCACCCCTTTGGGCATACCGGTGGTACCGGTAGTAAACAGAAGGTCGGCAATATCCCTCTCTTGAGGAAAAACTACATCAAAATCCTTATCGGATCCTATCTCTGTGAACGGAAGCACCTCATGTCCCCCTTTATTGCGTAGCTCGCCGATAATCATGGAAGGTGCTGCACAATCAATGATCCTTTCCAGACGGGTTACATTGGTCTCCGGATCAATCGGAACACAAGTACACCCTGCCAGATGCGCTCCAAAATAGACATAAATGAAATCTATATTTTTACTTGCAGAAACAATGATCCGGTCACCCTTTCCCACTCCCTTAGAAATGAAATAGGCAGCCGTATGCTTGATATTGTTCCACAAGACACGATAAGAGACAGTCACTTCCCCCGAAATGACGGCCGTCTTTTCGGGAGAAGTAATTGAATGCCGATATATGATTTCCTCTATCACCATAATTATTACAACTTTTCCTCCACAGCTGCTATGATATCATGGACATCTTCCAGATCCATCATCTCTTCCGGCTCAAAATTGATAGCAAAGGCCTCTTCTACATTAGAAAGGATTGTCAAATGTCCCATAGAATCCCATTGGGGAAAATCACCGATTGTACTATTCTCATTAACATTGGATACTTCCGTTTCACAGACAGAAGCTACAATCTCAAATACTTTTTCTTTTACGTTCATTTTTTACTATTAAAAAATTGTTATACTTATTTTACACCTCCATCCACGCGAACAACCTGCCCATTAATGAACGAAGCTTCTTTTGATGCAAGGAAATAATATATGTTTGCTATTTCCTGGGGAGTAGCCATTCTGTGCATAGCAGAGATTTCTTCCATAGAAGCTTTAGCTTTATCTCCCATTGCATTTGCAAATGCAGTATCTGTAAGCCCTGGAGCAACAGCATTCACACGGATATTCATTGAAGCCAACTCCTTTGACAATACTTTTGTAAATAGTATCATTGAAGCCTTTGTTGCACCATATACAACGTTACCTATATCTCCATCAATTCCAGCAATAGATGCAGCATTTAAAATGACACTTTCGCCATCCCTTGCCAAGCACCCAAGCAGTCCTTGAGTAATCTGTAACTGCGCAAAATAATTTACTTGAAACACTTTTTTGACATCCGACATCTTAGTGAATGGAAGAATTGCCAAATGAGGTATCCCTGCATTATTTATCAGTACATTAATCTTTAATTTCAAAGATTTTATTTCTTTTAGTGCTACCTTAATTGATTCTTCATCAGAGAAATCAAAGTAAAAGGGATGGTACTCTACATTATATATTTTCTTAAGTGAAGCAAGAAACTCATTATATTGCGGTGTTTCCATCAAACTACAGAAGATAAATGTAGCCCCTTCCACCGCAAATTTTTTAGTAATCTCCCTGCCTATGCCTCCATCAGCTCCTGTGATGCAAACCACCTTATTTTCAAATTCCTTCATTTTATTAAATTTCTATTAAAGGTAGAACTTCTATAAATTCTGTTTCAACATATACTGCAGCCCAAGAAAGACCTGCTCCAAATCCGCTCATGACAAGTTTATTTTTACCACCCCTCAATTGCTCACTGATTTTGGTAACCATCGTCATAGGGATTGTTCCACTGCTTGTATTACCAAATTTTTCAAGACAATAAGGAGTCTTGTCTTTAGAGAAACGCATTTTTTTTCTAATCTTTTCATCAATGTACTGATTCGCTTGATGAAGAAGAAGATAATCAACCTCATCAACATCTATGCAGAAGTTCTCCAAGAGATTTTTAATACATTTTGGTACTTTAGACATAGTAAAGGCAAATACCCCCATACCATCCATTGCCACATGAGTCCGGTTACGAACAATACCTTCCCCTATTTCTATCATCTTTAAGCTTTCTTCAGTAATAGGCTCTCGAACACCAGAGGCAGGTGCTATTATAGCCTCCATCTGTTTGCCGTCACTCATAAGATTAAAAAACATAGGTTTAGCATCCAGACTATATTCAAGAGCAGTTGCCGTACCAGCGTCACCATGTAGAGGCCATAAAGTTTTATCAAACGGTGACATAATCTTAGATGGAGTATCACCTACAAGCATCAAAGCCCTTTTCATACAACCCAAGGAAAGCAATGAGCCCATAACAGAAAGTCCATAACAATATCCGGAACAAGCCATGGGCAAATCAATTGTATAGCATGTATCAGGTAATTCCATTTTACCTTGAATTACAGTTGCCGTATTGGGTTCTATATAATCACGGGAGACTGATATATATATAAGTGCGTCAATAGTATTCTTTTCCCATCCTAATTTGGAAATAAGCTGCTCTGCCGCTTCCATACAATAATCAGAACAGACCTTTCCTTCCGGAGCAAGTCGACTCTCACGTATACCTGTCAGTTCTATTGTTTTTTCAGCTTCACCTTCGGCGAAGCAATCCAACTTACTTACCTCTTTAATTTCTTTGGGAACAGCTGCAGCGACTCCACGTATTTTTACATGCGGTATTGTCAAGAATGCCATATCATTCAGGGGATTTAAAGTGAATAACCTCCATCTATCTTAAGTGCTGTACCCGTTACCCAAGCAGCAGCATCAGACAAAAGATAAATGATTGCGTATGCTATTTCTTCAGGTTTACCATGACGCTTTAATGGATAATTAGTCAAATCTGCCAATTTTTGTTCTTCAGATACCGAAGTATAATCATTAATTGGGGTATCAACCATTCCCGGATTTACACTATTCACACGTATTCCTTTCTCTGCCAACTCTTTTGCCGCATTCTTCATAAATCCATCAACAGCACTTTTTGATACTGAATATAATGTATTACCAATATCTACAGAACAAACACCGGCAATAGAAGACGTAATGACCATAGAAGCGCCTCTTTTCAGTTTTTTCTTTTTTAAAAGATATCTACTCAATAATATTGGAGCAATTGTATTTACATCCAATATATTCTGCAAAGTGACACGCTTAATGAAGTTTATCGGTATCTTGTTGCCGACACCTGCATTGTTCACAAAGCCATCCAATGGTGGTACAAATTCTGCAAGAAGCGCAATCTGATCTTCATCTGTCAAATCTGCAATAATTTGTAAATGGCCTTCGCCATCTAGTTCACTAAAGGTTTCTTGTAAGCGTTCAGAATTTCTACCCGATACAATTACATGCGCACCTAGTCTCGAACAAGCTATAGCTGTAGCCTTACCTATGCCAGAAGATGCACCAGTAACAAGAACTGTTTTTCCTTCAAGAGAATAAGGATTAAATGCCATATTACTACGCTTTTTCTTCAATCAAGTTTATCAAATCTTGAATAGTATTTGCATTACGCATCTCATTCGCTGTGACTTGTACATCATACTCGTCATCAATCATAGACATTACAGACAATGCGGCCAATGAAGACCACTCATCCAATTCACGAAACTTTGTTTCAAGCTTAAAAATACTTACATCTGTATCATCAAATAAATCTGCAAAATTCTGAATAAATTCTTGTACTTCCATTTTTCTATATTTACAATTATTATTATAACCTCATCAACTTGGCTGGTATTCCAATATATAAATTGTCATTCTTAGCATTCCGCATCAATAGGCTGTTTGCACCAAGCTTCACATTGTCGCCAATTTTCAAATATTGCAATACGGTCGCCTTTACTCCAAGCATGTTTTCCTTACCAATAGATACACCACCCGATATATTTACGTTAGGCATAATGACATTAAAGTCTCCAATAGTTGAATCATGCCCTATAGCAACGCCGACATTAAGCAAATTAAAATTACCTAGTTCAACACGACAACTAATAAAACATTTTGCACATATTACATTCCCCTTGCCAAATCTAATATTAGCAACATCAAGAATATCAACTGTCGGATCAATGATATTAGGAAACAAAATTTTATTGTTAGTAATTTTTTCAACTATTAGTGAAATAACATGAGGTGATCCAATAGTAATTACGATAGATAGTTCTTTATTCCATCCATTCAGTTCTTCAATACCTCCCAATACTTCCCCATACTCATTCTGAGTACCTATCAATGTAATATCATCATCAAAAAAACCTATCAAGTTCCATTGAGGGGCTTGTTCATTGATTCTTCTTAGTAAGCAGGCAACTTCACGACCGAATCCACCTGCACCGTAAATAGCAATATCCTTCATTAATTATACCCATTAAAAGCTTCCATGGTAGCCGAAGTATCCGAATTGATACCTTCTCTCACAAAAACTTTTTTTATTGTCATAAAAATAATTTTCAAATCAAGCAAAAATGAACAATGGTCCACATACCAAACATCTAATTCAAACTTCTTTGACCAACTGATGGCATTACGCCCATTCACCTGCGCCCACCCCGTAATCCCCGGACGGACTTCATGACGACGAGCTTGTTCTTTACTATAAAGCGGTAAGTATTGAGGCAATAAAGGGCGGGGACCTATCAAAGCCATATTCCCTTTCAGTACATTAATCAGTTGTGGCAATTCATCAATACTTGTAGAACGAACAAACCGCCCCACCTTAGTCATGCGCTGTGCATCTGGCAGTAGATTGCCATTCGTATCCCGTTCATCAGTCATCGTCTTGAACTTTATTACTCGAAATATCTTTCCTTCTTTTCCCGGTCGCTCTTGAAAGAAAAGTATACCAGCACCTCTATTAGCAAAGCGAAGCCACAAGGAAACAATTATCAATGGTAAAAACAGAACACTCAGTGCTACAAAGGCTATACAAAAATCAATTATACGCTTGAAACAACACTTATACATACTACCACAATTTAATACCATTCAAAAGAAGTGCTTCCCCTTATCCTTCACCTCAATTACTGTTGCTTCAATAACAATAAATGCGTGCCATACCTCAATCAGCACTTACCTCCCTACAATGAAAACCTGCCCCTTGCTTATAACAAAGCGCCTCTACTATCAACATACAGCAATAACAGTTTCCATATTATTTCAATAGTAATGGATCAGAACTCTACTACCGACAATATGGTATTCACAATACAACATCCCTAATCAATAGTATTCGCCTACAAATCACAAGATACACAGAAGTGCTCATTTTGGCAACCGCCGTAAACATAATTTTAAGCCAACATAGTGTCTATAGTTATTTGAAACGTTCCATGATAGCCCGATAACTATGCTCTACTGTATAATTATCTTTTAGAAATTGGTATCCAGCTTCTCCCATGGATTTACGACGCCCTTCATTCTCTGACATATATTGTATCATATCCATAAATTGAGTCAAGTTTCCACTCACTGTCCAAAGACCAAAGTTATTTGCTTCAGCAATTTGCCCTACATCAGTAGCAGCATCAGTAGCAAACAAGATAGGCATTTTATACTCCATGTATGGTAATATTCGAGATGGAGTGTTGGGGACAGTAAAACGTCTATCCAAAAACACTAAACCTACATCGCATAAACTTACGATTTCATCATATTCTGTTTTAGGTAAATATGAAATTAGAACAGAATTCTTAGGCTTATATTTATCATACCAAGCTCTGACAATAGGATAATCAGTACCACCACCTACTACAATAATAAAAGAATCCTGTCGAAATTCATTTTTCTCTATCACTTGTAGCAAAAAATTAACACCTTGTGGTTTACCCAAATTCCCTCCATAAATAAAGAGTGTTTTTGTCGGTGGAATCATTAGCCGTTTAAGCAATTTACTTTTATTTTTATCACCACGTTCTAACCCTTGTAGTTCTACACTATTAGGACAAATATTTAACTTACTTGCAACAACCTCTTTATTATGCTTTAATACAAATTCTATATTGCCAGGTGATGTACATCCGATATAGTCTGAAATTTGATAAAGTCTTTTTTCTTTCCTCCTAAACATTTTGTAAAGTAGACTAGTTTTAGAAAAGAATTCCAAATCAACAGCATTTTGAGGAAATATATCTTTCAACATTAAATAGGTATATGCATTATACTTCTTCTTTAATTGTGATATAACTCCATTCAATGTGATTGGTGGTGTCGAATATAGAATTAGATCAAAATTCACATCTTTCCAATATCTATTAATGGCAAACATATACTGACTTTCAAGAAGTAACATTCCAATGCCTTTTTCAATATAGTTAGCTTTCTGAATATTGAGTGTCTTTACATTCAGTATTTTAGCTTCATTGGAGTCTATCAGCCTTGTTTTTTCCCCATAACGTCGTTCTGTAGGTGATACTACATATATTGAATGTCCGTTTTTTATAAACAATCGCAATAAATCAGAATAGATACCTTTATTTACTATACTAGTTATTCGTGATACTGTTAGAAAAAGGATGTTCATAGTCAATTTATTTTCGCCAAACCATCTTATTGATAATCCCCGTATAGCTCTGAATCAGTTTTACAACTTTCGTGCTCACATTCTTATCATCATATGCGGGTACATTAAGTGCATCATCACCATTCGTATGCATTTCCACCGCCAAATCCACAGCCTGCAAAACCTGTTCTGTAGTAATACAGCCTATAGTGAACACGCCTTTATCCATGGCTTCCGGACGCTCGGTAGACGTACGGATACTGACAGCCGGAAATTTGAAATAGCTACCTTCTTCGGGTACGGTACCACTATCCGAAACCACGCAGAACGCATGCTGCTGCAAATGGTTGTAATCATGAAAGCCCAAGGGTTGACTCTGAATTACACGGCTGTCAAACTTAAAACCGCGCTGTTCTATGAACTTCCTGCTACGGGGATGGCATGAATACAAAATCTGCATATCATACTTTCCGGCCATGGCGTTCACAGCGTTCATCAGGCTGAAGAAGTTTGCTTCGATATCAATATTTTCTTCCCGGTGGGCAGACAAGAGTATGTATCTGTTTTCCTCAAGCCCAAGCCTCTCAAGCACATCGCTGGCATTGATTTGTTCTATGTTGTCATCCAGGACTTCACGCATCGGCGAGCCGACCACATAAGTGTACTCCGGCTTGACGCCGGAATCAAGGATATAACGACGTGCATGTTCACTGTAGCACAAGTTCACATCACTGGTGACATCCACAATACGGCGGATTACCTCCTCCGGGAGATTCTCATCCTTACAACGATTACCCGCCTCCATATGAAAAATAGGAATCTTCAAACGTTTGGCGGAGATAATGGACAAACAACTGTTGGTATCTCCAAGCACAATTACAGCATCGGGACTTACTTGAGCCATGAGTTCATAACTCTTGGATACAACGTTACCCATTGTCTGACCGATATTCTCACCTACTACACCCAAATAATAATCCGGTTCGCGCAGTCCAAGGTCCTTAAAGAACACCTCGTTTAAAGTATAGTCATAGTTCTGTCCTGTGTGTACCAACACATGATCAAAATATTTGTCACATTTCTTTATGATTGCCGACATCTTGATAATCTCGGGACGAGTGCCAAGAATCGTCATTAATTTCAATTTACCCATAAGCTTTCAATATAAAGGATATAATTCTTGATGGCTGTCAACCCATTCTTTCATCTCAATGACCATTTGCTCATACGTAGGGACTACAAAGTTGAAATCTGTCCGGCTACAAATCAGTGTTTTGTCCAGTGCCAGACTTTCCGACCGGTTGATGACAACTTCATTGTTACGGAAATATTTATTGAACAGACACAACAAGTCATATTTGGTTATACTTTGGTTATTCACTAGATTATATAGTCCTGTCAGATTCTCGACCAATGCCTGCTCCATGGCCTTTGCCAAGGTAAGCGTAGTTACACCAGTCCAGACAGCCTTGGTAAAGCCATTTATACCCTCCTTCTGCTTCATGAACCAGTGAAAAAGACCGATACCGTCCTCATTGATGTCCGGACCCACTATAGAATTTCTAAAAGTAAGATTTTTCCGGTCGTTTACCTCTCCCAACGCTTTGGTACGGTCATAATACGACCGGCCGTCAGGAAATGAATTTTCATTATAAGGCCCCGTATTACCCGCAAATACACAGTCTGTGCTCATTTGTACAAAACGGGTCTGTTTATCTTCAAGCCATGCCACTATCTGATGCGGCAGATAGCTATTGATATAGACAGCTTTTTCAGGGGCAGATTCTGCAAATCGGTTCAGCAAGCCGATACAATTAATCACTGCATCATAACCACCGTTCACTATGACATCCCGCAAATGCCCGGTATCAAAAGCATCTCCCTGAATCCATTTACAATATGGAAAAGCCTTGCGGGAAAAAGCCGTCACTTCATGACCTTGTTCCTTAAAATAGAGTGCAATGGTATGGCCTGCCATACCTGCAGCGCCCAGTACTAACACTTTCATACAACAATATTATTCAGAACGTATCTCACGTGCTTTGGCCTTCGGAATCAGACCAAGGTCCTCTTGTATAAACCGGAGTCTCAACAGCAGTTCCTTCATACCATCCACATCCAACCGGCGGGTATTGTGACTGTGATAGTCCTCAATTCCGGCAATCTCCTCATTTCCTTCCGTAAAGAACTTGTCGTAGTTCAAGTCACGGTTGTCACAAGGGATACGGTAATAGTTGCCCATATCCTCCGCTTTTGACATCTCTTCACGGGTTACCAAAGTTTCATACAGTTTCTCACCGTGGCGCGTGCCTATCACTTTCACTTCAGTTTCTCCATATTTCGAATCAACTTTTGCATAAGTCTGTTTCAATGCTTCGGCAAGTGTCTCTAATGTAGCAGCCGGGGCCTTCTGTACAAAGAGGTCACCATTTTTACCATGTGTGAAAGCATAAATAACAAGATCCACGGCATCATCCAGAGTCATCATGAAACGGGTCATGTTCGGGTCTGTAATGGTAATGGGCCTGCCCTCCGTCATCTGCTCCACCCAAAGAGGAATCACCGAACCACGGCTTGCCATCACATTACCGTAGCGTGTACAGCAAATTGTAGTTCCTGCATCTTCACCCAGTTCACGGCCTTTCGCAATGGCGACCTTCTCCATCAGTGCCTTGCTAATACCCATCGCATTGATTGGGTAAGCGGCCTTGTCGGTAGAAAGTACCACCACGTTTTTCACGCCATGCTCAATGGCTGAAAGCAGTACATTCTCCGTTCCCAGCACATTAGTGCGGGTAGCCTCCATCGGAAAGAACTCACAACTCGGAACCTGCTTCAAGGCTGCCGCACTGAACACATAGTCCACTCCACGCATGGCAATATCAACGGATGTTTTGTTGCGTACATTACCAATATAGAATTTTACTTTCGGATTTTGCAAGGCATGACGCATGTCATCCTGCTTCTTCTCGTCGCGACTGAAGATACGGATTTCCCTGATATCAGAATCAAGGAAACGACGCAATACGGCGTTACCAAAGGAGCCGGTACCGCCAGTGATTAATAGAACTTTATCTTTAAAAATCGACATAATAATGTTTAGTAATTTCCAATTTAATAATATAAATTCTTATATTAATATATTCTTAATTTTAAAACTCTGTTTCTGACAAAACAATTGTAGACAAATCAGATCTACTTGTTGCTACTTGTCTAAATGCCAACTTATTACTCCTATTAACGCCTGAGGGGAATTGAAATGAACCAAATTGAAAACTAAAAGGTAACCAATCTTTCTTTTGAGAATAAATTACTCTAAACCCATCATCAATATTTCCGGAGTATATGCACATTTTATAATTTTGGATTCCCGGTCCCTTAGTTCTATCAAAAAGAAATTGCCAACAATTCTTATAAATGCCTATACCTTCAACAGAGGTTGCAAAAAAATAAGTATCTCCGATAGAAGTCCCATAAATACATGAACCATTAATATCACATAAATGCTTACTTTTATATGTACCATTCTCATACACAAGTAATCGAATAGAGTTTTGTTCTAATTGAGAATCCGTTGCATACAATATCCCCTTTCTCATAGGAAATGCCACACAACCTCTATACAATTGATTACCCATCAACACCTTTTCTACTGAAACAAAATTATTAGTAGCTTTCCAAATACCAGCAGCATCCTCAAAATCGCCAGTTAATATCCATAAGCAATCATTCTCTTTATCAGGTACCAAAGCATGAATATGATTAATTGTACCTTCAATAAAGGTATAAACAACTTCCCATTGAGTGGCCGCTTTTCTTCTATAAATACTAACACTATTTTTATTGGGATTTGATAAATAACCTCCAAAATAAACACCGTCTACAAACGATTTTATCCCTTTTACTTCAGTAAATTTTAAAGGCCTTACCCCCTTAGTAATCATTACAGCATCAGAAACCTTACCAGTTTCTATATCCATTTCATAAATTCGATTCTGACAATAATAAACAAATGAGGAAGAAGACAAAGGAATAGCACATCTTACTCCTAACCTAAAAAATCTATTAATACATTTAACTCTAGCAACTACATACTCCCAAAAAGAGAAAGAAGTCCTAATTTTCTTAACTAGCTTACAAGTAGATATATCATAAATATAGAATATTCCATATTTATAACAAACCAAAATTGAATCTCCCAAATAACAAATAGGAGACATGCTTTTCCAAACTAATTTCATACATTATTTTATAGAAATTCTTTTTCTATAGCGTTTAAGCATATTAAAAAGCAAAATCCATCTCGTTTGAATTTGATAATAAACAGAAGGTCGTGTTTTAGGAGTTACATTCAAAGAATGAATTCGATGATAAATCAAACACTCTTTAATGGCTACCATTTTACCACCTCCCATAGTACAGATCAATCCGGTCCACCAATCATGAGAACGGTAAATTGTAGGAATAGGAAGTACAACCGATTTATATTTCGCACGAAAAGCCATAGCACATCCTATATAACTTAAACGAATATAATTTCCCAACACGGAGGTTCTTACACCACCTCTTAATTTAAAAGTAGAAGGAGAAATAATATTAAGATTTTCATCCACTAAAGAAGTATCATGTATAACAACTGTAACTAATTTATCATCAAAACATTCCAACACTTTTTCTATTTTATTATTCATCCACACGTCATCTTGATCAGAATAAAAAATAATATCACCTATAGTATGCTCCAAAGCATTTTGAAAGTTATGTACAACACCTGGGGAATAAGGATTTTTATACACCTTTATTCTATGATCTAGAGAAGCGTATCTTTCCAAGATATCCATTGTTCCATCTTTAGAAGAGTCCACTGACACAACCAGTTCATCATCATACCTCAATTGACATAAGATAGAATCAAGCTGTTCTGCCAAATAATGTTCTCCATTATACACAGCCATAGCCACAGAAACCTTATATCTTTTTTCTATATTTTCTTGGCACATAATACATTGTTTTGCCATCTAATGCTCTTTTTGTCAGAAAATCAACAACCTTTTTTGCATCTTCAATAAAACCGACATAAACACCCAAACAATGACTTTCACACAACAGTCCATGTTGGCGTAGCATTCTAGTACGTTGATGTGATTTAATATATTTCCCCCACATTTCATTTCGAAGAAACGCTGTAAATTCCTTATCTCCTTCAGAATTCCTCAAAATAAAATCCTGCTTTACATGAAAATTTCTAATAGGCCATTTATCCCCCATCATGTCTTCAGGAATATGAGCAATAGTAGTAGTATGAAAAGCTGGTGTACCAAGTAATAAGACTTTTGCATGATGTGTTATACAGTAAGTCCATGCTGAATGTGGACCATAAGCCATTTTATCAACAAGATTATCCTTCATCATCTCTTGTGCATGTTTACCTACTGCAGATAAGGTATTATAAGGAAATTCACTTCTCACTACACCTGGATAACGAAGAAACATGTTGGGAAGTAGTCCTGTCCAACAAACTGCCCGTTGTTTATCAAAAACCAAAGGCTGAGACAAATCTTTAGGATATAAAGGAAAGGTCGGTACAACTAGAGTGCCTTCCTCTCCTAGTTTTTCAAGGAAATACCTAATTAGACCAATTGCATCAACACCTATATTAGCCATCTCATCCATACTAGAATGAAGAATTAAAATATCCCCATTTTGAATATTAAGACTATCCAAATAAGCAAAAAACTTATTTCTAGCATTACAATCCTGCAAAATATATGAACTTCTTCCCTTTAATAAGATTTTTTTGAGTTTAGACCGTAGAACCCCATGCCCAATTGTCCACTTAGACCATATCTCAAGCATTGGAAAATATTCAAAAATAGTAGTCAACCCCATGATCATTCTAGCAATTTAGCATACATTATTTTTCCAGATTCACTCATTGGAAAATGATCTATAACAATAATTTTATATGCTAAAGTACTAATAAGAGTATTTTTTCTAATAATTTCCTCTGTCTTCTCTCTTAATGATAAATCCTTTATATAGATTCTTAAATTATCATCTGTGCCAGTACATAAAGCCTCTACTCCATTCTGTTTCAATATCCCCTCTAACTCATCTAAATTCGTTCGATTGCCAAAAAGCTTCACAAAACGTTTCATTCTCCCTATTATATAATAGAAACCATCTTTATCACGATAAGCCAAATCACCAGTATGTAGTGTCCCTTGATTACAATCACCCAATGTTAAATCATCCTTATTCTCAGCATATCCCATAGAAACATTATCTCCCTGATATACCAATTCTCCTTCGGATTCAGATGTAGTAATTATTTTTCCACCTTTAATTATCGAAAAGCGACCACCAGGAATAGCTATACCAATACTACCTGAATGATTTTTAAGAAATGCGGAAGGAAGATAAGACATTCTTGCAGTAGCCTCCGTTTGACCATACATCACTATCAAATCAATACCTCTTTTTTTAAAATAGTTATCCCAATACTCCACATCTTCCTTAGGAAGTTTCCCACCTGCTTGAGTTACATATCTTACACTACTCAAGTCAAAACGATCAAGTCCAATCCTTTTCAATATAGAGAAAGAATATGGAACCCCGGAAAAAGTAGTAACATGATATTCCTGAATCATTTTCCAAAACAATGGATTGAGAAATGATTCGTCTGTAACAATTACAGATGCACCTTGATATAAATGTGTGTTAAGTAATGAAAGTCCAAAGGAATAATAAAGCGGCAAACATGTGATACCTATATCATCAGATTTGATATTCAAATACTGACATATGGAAGTAGTATTAGCCAGCAAATTCAAGTGTGATAAACGAACAAACTTAGGGCTGCCAGTGCTACCTGATGTAGTTAACAATATAGCTAACTCTTCATTAGCACAAGTAGGCAATGAAGATACTGTGCTCCAAATGGTTGTCCTATCTCTTTTTAAAGATTTCCTATACCCTTCTATCTCTAATTTATCATTTGCACCCACAATATGAGTGGGAAGAAATCTTCTTACTATATCAATAATATTATCCAGTGGTGTATGAGCATTCAATACAATAGTAGGTATCTTTTTTCTCATAGCACCAATATATGCAACTACAGTTTCCACTGTATTGTCAGATAGAAGCAATACCACATCTCCAGTCTGAATACAAGAAACAATATCATCGGCCCACAGTAGCAGTTCACGATAGGAATATTGCTTAGTAGCTGTGATTATAGCTATCCTATCAGCAAACCGTTCTAATCCATCAAAAATCATTTCAGTTTATCAGTTAAGTAATCCAACCCATGTTCATATGAATCAATACACATCATCTCATCAAAAGGAATCATAATTCCGAAAGTTTCTTCAATAGATTGTATCAATGTCATCTGAGCTAGCGAATCCCATTGAGAACATTTCTTATAAACCAAACGTGATTTATTTTCATCCGTTATGTTAATCTTAAATATTTCTTCAAATATAAGATTATACTTTACTATTAATTTATCCATAATTCTATACTTAAAACATATTTATAGCAAACTATTCTTTTTTTAACAAAACTATCAAGGAGATATTTTCAACAATAGCAAATTCTATTTTTATAATCACTCATTATATAAAGAGACTATAGCAGTAGATAAAATATACTCTCAATCTTTTCCAAAAAAAGATTAATTAAATGATTATGTACAAACTACTTAATCTGGAATATAGTATTCATTACAATCCTGCCAGAAAAAATAATAATTATATTCCGAAAGTCTTAGAAAATATAAAAATGAAAATATTACAAATGAAAGTGATATATATATATATCTAGTATTTCGTATAGATAAACATGAATAAATATATGGAATTATAAGTATAGAAAAAGCATTATAGTTTGTATACAATCGACTCCCTGAAGGTATTCCTATCAAAGAAATTGACATTACTACATTCAAAAGAACTAGCCAAAAATATAATTTTCCATATCCATCTCTTACAATATATCTATGACAGAATAACAAAAATGGAATAAAAATTAATAAAGTTCTCACTAACATACCAGAACTTGTACCTAATTCATCCGAATTTATTAGATAGTCCTCATATACTCCAAAACTCTGAGATACAACAGTAAACAAATATTTGATTACAAAAGCTATAAACATAAATAATATAGAGGTAAATAGTATTGTATTCTTATTGATTTTCCAATAATTATAAAACCAATATAGTGGTAAACAAATAATTAAAGAACCATGAAAACTAAAAGCAACCAACCAAATCAAGATATACCTACATAGTTGTTTATTCAGAACTGATTGTATTGAAAGTAAGAAAATAGCAACTCCCAAATACTGTCTCACAACAAAAATTGACTGATTAACACCAAAACATAAAAAGAAAAATACTATTGATATAAAATAATTCAAAGAATGTTTCTTTATTGTATAAATAATACAAAGAGAGAAAACAATTCCTCTAGCTATATATAAAGTACGTGGGTCTCCATTTATATAAGTCAAAATTTTATTGAAAAATATATATCCAATTTCCATAATATAACCATATATATCATAGAAATCACCAATTGATTGAGTTGCAAGAAATTCATAGTGTCTATTATATGTACTAATATCTGTAAATGTTTGATACTTAAACGCAGAAAGAAAAAATATCAAATAAAATAGAATACAATTCAGAAATACCTTCTCTAACAAACAACGATTATGTATCACCATTTTAAGAAATACATAAATTCCAAACGGTAAAAAAACATTAAAAATATAAATAAACATACAAAGCAACAATCAATCTCAACTACCTATAACTCGTTCAAATATTCTTATGATATTATCAGAAAAAGCCACAAGTGAATTCATTGCTATCCCTTTTTCACGCGTCGTAGTACGAAAATTTAGATAGTCTTTTTTCTCCATATTATATATAGAACTTAAACCATTAACTAAACCTCCAATATCCTTTACATTACATTTATATCCAGAAACACCATTTTCAATTACATCCAGTGCTGTACCATTATCAAAACATACAACTGGAGTACCGCAAAGAATTGATTGGTTAATCATTGATGGCCCTGCATCATCAATAGACGCATTTATAAAGACATTAGCAGCCTGATATGCTAATGTCAATGTATGCTGATCAACAAATCCTAAATGCATACATTGCAAATAGGACTCCATATGATTTATTATATAACTATCTCCTACTGTCAATAATAAAATCTTCTTCCTATTTTCAGTATTTAAAATCGAAACAAATTGAGTATAAGCTTTAATTACATACTCTATACCTTTTCTCGATAGAGAAGAAGATCGAGCTAAAATTATAAACATCTTATCTCCCTTAATTGCTAATTGAGAACGAGCACTATTAACATCTAAAGGACGAAATCTATTTTCATCAATAGCTATATTACATTTTTCAATTAGAGAAGAATCAAACAAATGACTATCCTTGGCATATTTAAGCATCCATGTGTTACCTAAAAACACACACTTAATTCGTGAATAATTATCTTGCTTCAATTTATAATTTTTAAATGATTGGTCAAATGAATCAAAACTGTTTAATCCAACACATCTACCGCAACCCATTTTATACCTTTCACAATTACCAAAATAATAACATCCTCCCGTCATTGGTGCCATATCAACTGCGTAAATTAAAATAGGACATTTCAACACTCCGTAAATTTCCTTTAACAAAGTAGAATTAATCATACCCTGCCAAAAAAGAGTAATAATGCAATCATACTCACACTTAATTCTCTCTAAAACAACAGATATAGGAATAGGAGAGATACTCTCATCCGGAGACACAATCAAAATATCATTCGTCCTCTTATATTTTGTTTTAAGTAATCCCAATTTCCGCAAAATTTGAATAAATCTATTCACAAAAACATCACCTAATATTAGCTTCAGCCTATCACGGATTTGTAACAAAAAAGGTATTGGTTCAACACCATATACATTATCAATAGTTCCATTGTAGGCATATTTAGTAATATAATCAACCGCACATCCGACCTGTTGTAATGATTTCATAATATCTTGACCAAGACCTGCAGAATATTCAGGAGGCTTGGAAGAGATAATCAAAACCTTTTTCAAAAAATTATTCATAGAGTTAATGCTTAACCTCAGAAAAGAATTGTTTAATAGTGAGAATTATCTTATATACTTGATTGTCTTCAAGTTCATAAAACATTGGAAGACGTACTAAACAGTCTGAGTATTTGTCACAATTAGGAAGAAATGGAATATCCATAAAACAACGAGTAGTATAATAATCGCTCTTATGCAAACTTAGATAATGAAATACAGAAAGTATGTCATGTTCTTTTAAATATTGTATCAACGCAGAACGTTCATCTAATGAACGACATACCAAATAAAACATGTGGGCATTATTTGTTGCATAAACTGGGATATCAGGCATTTTAACAAAGCCATCATTTTCCAACTCTTTTAAGCCATCGTAATAAATTCCCCAAATAGATTTACGACGCTCTTGTATAGCATCCAGATTTTCCAACTGTGCATATAAAAAGGCTGATATAACTTCTGAGGGTAGAAAAGAAGAACCGATATCTACCCAACCATATTTATTCACTTCACCACGGAAAAATTCAGAACGGTTAGTACCTTTCTCCCAAATAATCTCTGAACGACGGATGAAACGTTCATCATTAACTACAAGCAAACCACCTTCACCTGAAATAATATTTTTTGTCTCATGAAAAGAGAAAGCAGCCAAATGTCCAATGCTACCTAACGGACGACTCTTATAATAAGAGTCTACTGCTTGTGCCGCATCTTCTACAACAAATAAATTGTATCGATTTGCAATCTCCATTATTTTATCCATATCACAAGCTATCCCTGCATAATGGACTGGGACAATAACTTTAGTTTTAGAAGTAATCAGTGCTTCTATGTTATCTGCATCTATGTTAGGATTATTCGAACAACTATCAGCAAAAATAATCTTAGCTCCTTGACGAACAAAAGCCAATGCAGATGAAACAAAAGTATAAGAAGGCACTATCACCTCATCACCTAATTGTATGTTACAAAGAATGGCAGCCATTTCAAGTGCATCCGTACAAGATGTTGTTAATAAACATTTACGAAAGCCATAACGCTTTTCAAAAAACGAATGACATTTTTGGGTAAAAAAACCATTTCCTGAAATTTTACCTGAAAATACAGCCTGATATACATAATGTACTTCCTTACCCGTAAGGTAAGGTTTATTAAAAGGAATCATAATATACAAATATTTACAAATTATTAATGCAACCAAATATGATATACCAAAGATTGTGATTGCTGTAGAAAACCATTCTTCTCATAAAATAGACATGCAGATTGATTATGAGCTTGCGTAGCAACTTCGAGAGGCAAATGATGAGTAAAAGCATAGTGCTTTGCTACATTTAGCAAAGATGTCCCTACACCCAAACATCGATAAGATTTGTCTGTTGCTATTAGTCCTATAGACATACAATTAACTCTGCATCGCAAAGTTATAAAACCTACTTTTGCACCATTTTTTTTATATACTAAAACATAATCTGCGATACTACCATTCAAAGAATTATCAATCCAAGTTTTATATAATCGTTCAAATTCTCCACTATCAAAATTAGGATCTAAACGGTAGCGAGAATCAACGCCCGCTTGAATCGCAAGTTCATAAAGCTCACTAGGATCATCTACGAATAATTCAATATTAGAATCAATAAGTACATCAACCATATCATGAAATTTATAAATGCGTTTTGTATCTACAAGCAAACATTTATCTGTTGAATGAAATATTGGTAAAGAATATTTATTATCATCTAAAAAGAAATAGACTAAATCAACACCCTCTAATCGTAACTTTTCAATATTATAACGAAAAAAAACTTCATCCCATACACTCATAGAAATTGAAGCTATTTTCATCGAAAAAAAATCGGAATCCCAATCCAAATACCTTACTGTATTTAACATAAATCTGATACTATAAATGTAAACATCTAAACTCTATGGCTATTTATCCCCTATGTTTACTAGAAGCTATGGTTTATTACTCAAATTCTGAATTCTCAATATTTCATTAGTTATTGATACAAAAGTAACTTTTGTCATACTATTATAATCACTCGGCCATGTCATAATAACCTTTTAAAAAGTCCAATGATGACTTCTTTATGAATTTATCTGATTCGAAACAATTTAAGTAAATGGAACTATCTCCCATTCTTACAGAATTCACCAATATTTTTTTTGAATTTGCAAACATCCTGCCCACTCTCTTGCAGTAATTGTTATCAATCAGTATATTTTCCTAATTTGAATAGCACACCTGGGAGGTAAGTATAAGATATCTTTTGAGAGTGTATTATCGCCAGATTCACCGAAGCAGATAAACTCTGTATTCCCTCTCATTCGCTTTAGAAACCAATATAACATATTCCTCTCCTTCCTCGCCGCGAATCCACACATAAAGACACCAATCTTGGCAAAACTGATACATTTAAACTAAACGATAAAACAAATATACCGTATAAACTCCAATTCTATTCAGTTTCTCCAAATCACAATCATGTAAAAATACATAAACCCAGATACATAATTATGAGTATCAAGCCTATTAGAATATCTCATTTTTGAAAATTTATAGAGTTTCCTTCTTTTGAATCCTCCTTTACGGAAATCTAAACCCTTCCCTTACCCTCTATTTTATCTATCAGCTAACTAATATACCCTATTCCACTCTCGTAAAAAATCTAATCATCAGCAATAAAGTAACTTCGATTTTAGAAAGTTTTTCGTTCATGCCCTCAAATTGATAATATATAAAGAATGTCAACAACCATTTTTACTGCTTATAAAATTCCTAATATGATATAATATAAAAGAGTTTACCCTTTTACGTAAATCAACATTCAAAAATATATATGAAGATAATATAACTGAAAAACAAATAACTAATATACAAAACACTACATCTATTAATGATTTTCTAGTTAGGAACAAAGTACATAAGATACTAACAAGCACTGGAATAACTGATACTTTAATAGTATTAATTAAGCTGTAAAAAATATCATACCATGAGTAATTAACCTCTTTACATAAAATATATGGTTTTATTATATATGAAAATATTATGGTTTGTAATACACCAATGTATTGAATCCACATAACATCAAACCCCATCTTTAGCATAAAATATAAGGTAACAAAAGTCCCTATCCCAAACCAAAAAGCAATTAATGAATTAGTACCCAATTTTCCGGATGCTATCATTGGGATGTAAAGCGTCCCATTATATACATTGAAGATTTGCTGTAATACTATATACTGAGCAAAAACCACTGCATAATCAGGAACCTCTACCAACCAAAAATGTAATATCGAATCCATAACAACCATAGCTGGCAAAGCCAAAAAAAGGACTAATTCATGAATATAAACACTACTTTGAAGAGTCAAATTACGAGAAGCAAGAAAATCTCCAGTTGCATACAATTTAATTATTTGTGGATTAATAGCAGTTTGTAAACTATTCACAAACTGCTTAATTGCTATACCCAACTGGTTACCAATGGATTGAGCAGCAACAATAGCAGGGCTAAAAAACATATTAATGAGAACTACCATCCCTTGTATAGATAGCATTTGTGACAAATTAGCAACCAAACTCAAACCAGAAAAAGATAGTATCCTACGGAAAGTTCGTTTTTCGAAAATAAGACTTAAACGAACCTCAGCGTAATATTTTATGCAATATAATCTATAAGAAATTGCGATCAAAAAATGTACTAAACCAACTAAAAAAGCATAGAAAATCAACTTATCCACTGAAGACACCATCAATAAATAAACTATCAACAATTTAGCAAAAGCTTCTATTAACCCAATTACAGCATATATATGCATATTTTCATGTGCAACGATAACAGACGTATATGGAATTTGTGATACAGCTATAAAAGTTGTAAAAACAGAAATATGAAAAACCCATATTGCAGCACTCAAACGTTCAGGAGGTATTATTAGTTTATTTTTAACAAACCATACCCCTAATGCTTCTAAAACAAAGACTATTACTAAAGCGAATAAAAGATGTGTATAAAAAGCTGTATTAAAAGTCTTGTGTAACCTATCTACATTACCAATCCCCAACTCATAAGTAAGAAATCGAGAAGTACCCGTACTCAATGAACTGCTTAAAAAAGATAACATGCCAACTATACCGCCTACAGAATTATATAGTCCAAAATCGGTCACACCAAGCTTATCTAAAACTACTCTCGAAGTATATAATGTCACCAACATGACACCGATCATTCGCACATATAAAAATAGTGTATTCCTTACTATCCTTTTATTATCTCTTAATGAAACCATATATAAGTACTCCACTCACTCCATAACAAGGTTATAAGCAATCTGCATAATAAAAACCTCAGATTATATACTTTTACACGACGAAGAACAATACTATAGAATAACTGATAAAACAAAATTAGTTTTCTATTAATACTTTATTTTATTCATATAAAAAATAAAGGAATATATTTACATATAAGAATTATCATCCTATATTTTATTTAGATAATATAACTTTGGTAATTATATTCAATCTTTTCTCATATTACTTCAAAAGGATAGGGATTTTCCTCTATATTTCTCAGTATCTCAATGATTTCTGCTTGCTCAGCATTCAAAGTAGATTTATTCCAACCACCTATAATAATATGAATCTTCTGACGTATAGAGTCTTCATAAATTTCACCATAAATATAAGTCAACAAACGAACTTTAAGCAAAGAAGTAGGAAGCTTTTCTAAAATACTATAAATACGATCTAAAATCACCTGCTTTTTTTGTTCTTTATCTCCACTGTCATAAATGGTAGCATTATACCCCATCAAAAGAGCCAGACATATATTCGCCTCCTCTTCAACATCAGAACTTTGAGCAGAAAAAAGAGAATCGGACTTAACAAGCACTTCCTTATTCAACCGGCAAAAAGTGTCGGAATAGACCGGCTCACCGTCCATACCAAGATACATCAGCTCATGAGCTGCATGCTGAAGCTCAAGAGCACGGGAAGTTAAATCATTCATTATTATGATATATGATTAAAATATAAGATTATACTTATTTAGAAGTCACCCGATTATTTTCAGATAGGATTTGGGGACTTTGACACTTGCAGTCAAAAGGTCTTTAATGCGAATAACAACGTATGTTTTATTGGCTTCGATGGCAACCTCACCTTCAATACCGCTGAGTTCGCCTTTGATAACTTTTACTTTATGCCCAACAGTCAGAATTTCGCTATCAAGGCTGACACCGTCAGGATTCAAATCCATCACGAACATAAAGTCCTCCATTTGCTTATCCGGTACCACTAGCATGGAATGCGTGGCAAGATCCTTCATATAAAAAAGGGGGACATTATAGATGTTGGAAATATCACAGGCTGTCTGCTTGGTGGAATGAACAAATACCAGATTGCGGATTACTGGAACTTCGCTGCGCTTACGGCGATACTTCAATTGCGAAATGACAAAACGCGTGGGAAGATAATAGTCAAGGTCCAAATGTTCTTCCGATTTAAGTCGGTCCAGAGATTTCCGGACTGTGAATTCCTGCTTGTCACGGGTGCGGGCTGCAAACCAATATTTCTGTTGTTCAGTCACTTAGGAATTTTCTTTCGAATGAATCAGCTCAGTTCCGGGTGCGCTTCGCGGTTTGAACGAGACATTTTCCCACTCAAACCGTATTGTACACTTTTGCAATGATAATAAGCTATTAAAGAAGATATTAGACTCATAGAAGTGTCCAATAAACGTTCGTTTAATAAACGTCTATTTTTAAGAAAATAAATAGAGGTATAAAAGTTAAAAAGGAACAGAACTTTAATATGTTAAATATTAGACGTACACTACTGCAATTCAATACATTAATATGAAACAGAAATCACATTGGGAATATTTTTATTAAACATTTTGTTAGTTCAAAAAATACGGCTTATCTTTGCGTCCATTAAACGAACGTTTAAAAAACACCTCATCATTTCCAATATATCATTCTACATTCCAATATCTTACCCTCATAAATGCATTATTGAAGTTTCGTAAAGATGCCTGCTGATAAATGGGAATTTATCGTACAAAACGTAAGTGAAATAAAAGTCCACTTCCATAATCTATGGAAAGAGAGAGTGAAAATCCGTGGATTTCTATCTAAAGCACAAGCATTCCTTTGCTTTTCACCCTTTGTTTGTCTACTGTTGCATAGGGAATTAATAACGCCTAACGGCCATGAACAGCTCTGCTTATGGCCGTCAAACGATTGCTTCATGGCCGTTAGCAGGGCTGTTCATGGCCGTTAGGCGTCACTAACTCCAAGGCTTTTACAGATGAAGTACGTAGCCCCCACCTATTGCGCACAAGGCACAACCGTATTGTACAGTAACTTAAAAGATATGAGATGGCATTATTCATAGTCGGGCAAGCTCGAAAATGCAGGAAAACTACACTGACCGATTTATGTAGCTCGCACGCGGTATTATGATAGGGGATAATAGGTTACGACAAAACTCAGACGTTTTTGGCAGGTGGAAGCAAATTTTGCTTCCACCTTTTCAGGTTGCTTCCACCGCAGGGTAAATGCCGATGGATAGGGAGATGCAGGAGGTGGGTGGAAGTGTGGAAGCAAAACAGATGCAAATTTATGTTTCAGCAATACGCCTCAAGTTTTAAAAAAGATGTAGTACAAAGGCATAAAATATAATAAGTGTTACAAATACACACTTTATGCCCCGACACTCTTGCAAATATCGAAAAAGTCCGTACCTTTGCAATGTGTTTTTCATAGTATTAGATTTAAGGTTAACAAAGGTTGGAGTACAGCGGTACTCCTTTTTTTATGCCCATACCTTTCGTATCTTTCCCCTTTTCCCTTACAAAAGTACATATTCACTCGGCGAAACGCCCTTTATCTTCTTGAAAACCTTGTTCATGCGATCCCAACAAGGATGAGCAACAGTTGTCTCCCATTTACTACATTCCCTATTTAAGCAACAATTCCTGCAATACTGCATTTTAAATTCTTGCTTACTAAAACTTATTCGTCCGACAGCCGTTGAATTATCGTCCGACAATTGTCGGACGATAATTCAACGGCTGTCGGACGATAATTCAACAAGTATCGGACGAATAAATCTTAGCAAATAGAGAGATAGATGGCTTACCGCTTGATTTATTTGTGATTATCCGCGCACACAATCAGTACCTCCCCAAAAGAATCAAGTTGCCAATGGGGTCTCATAGAGATTGTCATTGCAACTTCAGGAATGGCAACGTATTTCCACCGGTAGACAACGGCAATTTCCCGTCCCATTTCTCCACAGCCTTTAGTTGAATCAATTCCGGCGTGATGCTTTGTTGAAGGATACGGTTGGCATCTGCCTTACCCTTGGCGGCAGCTACTACCTTTTCCGCCTCGGCTATAGCGGCTTTCTTTTCATTCTCCACCTTCAAGGCATTCTGCACAGCAGTATTCTTTTCGTCAATGGCAGCTTGCAGCACATCGTTGGGTTTCACGGACGACTGTATGTTGGTAAACGTAAAGCCACGGGTACTGAGACGCTCCTTCAGTAATGCCTCCACCTCCTTCTCGAAAGCCGGACGGTTGTTGATGAGCGAATCCGTCTCATAGAGTCCTGCCACGTCCTTATAAGCGTTCTTCACTTCCGTCAGGATAACACTCTGTTCCAATTCTTCGGTAGTCTTGCGATAGCGTAGAAAAACTACTTTGGCATCCTCCCGCTCAATGAAGTATTCTATAGTAGGGTCTGTCTTGAAGATGGTTCCCTTCTTGTCCTGAATGTCGAAAGGTTCGTAGTCTACAATCTGCGCAAATGCAGGATATTCGAATAGCTGCTTGGCAAAACGGTTGTAAACCACCCATCCGGTCTCCACCTTGGCATCATCTACTCCACGCTCACTACCGGCCAGATTGACGATGATGCCCGTCTGTCCCGAATCAATACGCTCCACGGCAAACATGACCAAGAACAATACTATAATTCCAATGACTGCGACTCCTGCCGCGCCTACTCTCACTGTTGATTTGTTTGTGACTTTCATGGTGTTTTCTGTTAGTTTAATGAGTGAATAATGCTCCAAAGATATTTATAATTGTTTGTTCAAAAAAGGCAATCCGTTATTTTTGGAAGAGAAGAAGGCCTCCCTCCCGCACACAGTGTAGAAAGGAGGCCCATAGTCTCTATATTTTCAGAATTTACTCAGTCACGATACGACCTGCCAACAGTGATTTCTTCAGATAACTTTCAGCACACTATAGGAATTACCCTCACTCCCACTGGACATGGTGCTGATTTCCTTTGCCACTTCTTTCAGTCTTGCCGGATTGCTGTATTTATATATAATTGTAGGATATACCTTTTTACAGAATTCTGTGCCAAATTACTTAAACGTTCGTGTTTGCGAAATAATATTGCCATAATGTCTTGGTTTTTAAAATAAATAGAATAGAAATCGTGTTTTCTTATTTCTCTGCCAATAGCTGCACAGATTCATCCGTCATGTGATGGTCTGCTGTCAAGCTCCAGTCATTGTTCTTTTCGTCCCATTCGTAGCTGAGGTAGCGCAAGACACTGCTGTCGGTCTGCCGATAGACGGCTTTCTGCTTGATGTCGGTGTAGGCATTGCTTTGCTCGTTCCAGAGGGCGTATTCCACAGTGACGTCGTCCGTATAGAAGAAGTTAAGACTGTGGTGCTTCTCAAAGCTTTGCGTGGATTCGTTCCATTTCAGCACTTCTTTTTGGGAGATGCGACCGGAGTTGTCGTAAATGTAATTGTACTTCAGGTGGCGGTGCAGGAATTTCTGATTCTCCACTTTGAATACGGTTTGTGTTTCCACACGGCCGTCGTTGGTTTCGGTATTATAGGCAAAGTTGTCTGTACGGTTAACGGCTGCTGCGCTTACTACGTTTACTAAAGAGGTCATTGCGATGATTGCTGAAATTACTAAAGTCTTCATAATGGTTCTATTTTTTAAGTTATACATTTTGTTTCAAGTTCTTGTCTTTGGGGGAGTTGTTCCCTTTCGACATTGCAAAGATAGGAGGTGGTAAAAAGCTTTTAGGTTATCGTTACGTTAATGTTAGGTTAACGGAGATATTTATTACTTTTGCGCCCAAAACAAGAACAAAATGAAAACACGTTTCCTCTTATATCTTTCCTTTTCCAATCTATCGGAGACGTAACTGGATAGGCATACAGCAGACTGTCACCACATCTACTATTGAGAAGTACCATCTTTCTTCTATGTCGTCCCAAACGGTTCGGACTTTCTTCGCTTCGAAAAGCTTGATGGCATTATGCTGGGTCATGATATTATGTTTTCAATTCTTAGTTTTAAGCTCTTTGATTGGGTCCTCGTTATGTGACAGAAACAATGCTCTTTCTTCAATTTAATCATAATTTCTGTTTTATTGCATCAGTTGACATAGTCTGTTTTCTTAGGTATAGTACAAAATATATGATTATTTTGACTTAAAACAAATCGCAGTCAATAAATCACTGCACATCATATGACAATAGGGAATAGCCTGCACCACAGACCATCCCCTATCACCTTAATTCTACTTGTGTGACTTCCTCTTACTTCACCACACCGTCCGTCATCGTAAAGCCTTCCAGAGAGCCGGCTTTCACCTGAATACAAATCACACTGATGGCGCTGTCTGCCGCAGCCGACAATTGGCGTTCTCCTGCCGGAGCCACGCGAAGCCAGTCACCCGCCTGCAGTTCTACGGTTTCTCCGTCAACCACCATGGTGCCGCGTCCGGAGAGGACGGCATAAATTTCTTCATTTTGCTTGTGCGAATGCACAAAAGGTACTCCTGCACCAGCCGGCAAATTGCTGATAGATACTTCTGCACCAGTCAGATTCAATGAATCGTGCAACTCGACACGTGCCTCGCCTGCGGGCACATTTACTTTCTGATAGTTCTTCATAATCACTTCTCCTTAGTATGTTTTGATTTACGGCTGCAAAGTTAGCCAACTACCAGACATCGTACAAGAAGGCACTTGAAGCTCAGTTAGTTACCTCCATGTTACCATTATTGGCAAATAAGGAGTTAGAAAAATAAGATTAACAAAAATTATTACTATTTTTGCCGAAAAAGCAAATATCGACTAAACTCTATAAAACATGAAGATTCTGAAAAAAATTTCAAAAGTAATAGTCATCGTAATGGCTGTACTGGCAACCATTTGGTGTGGTTTGTATGTTTATGCCAACTATTTCTATAATGACAAGCAGATTGATGTAGAAAACTTCTACATCGCGGAACTACCGTTAACCCCCTCGCAGTTTGAAGAAGATTTCAAAGAAATACACCAGATTGTCATGGAGAATTATTCATTATACCAAGCCAAGCATCTGAATATGGATTCATTGTATCAAGCTTGTGACGCCCGCGTTCGCCAGGCGCAGACCACCACAGACTACGGACTGATAGTGCAGGAATACATCTCTGCCTTACAATGCGCCCACGCCATTACCTGCTACAAGAGGTACACAGCCAATCAGCGCGTAGCCTTTATAGAGGATTTCTTGTTCGTTGACAAACCCAATGACTATCTGACAGAATACGGCTTCCAGGACAAAGACCGGATTATAGCTATCAACGGACTCCCCTATAAACAATGGATTGAACAGAACGAAAAATATACCGAAGCATCTACCGTCCCCCACAGACGGCTCCGTACAGCCTATGATGCGTTCCGTAGTTATGCAGACACCCTAAGAAACTATACACTGCTGAGAGGGGGCGATACTCTGACCGTCACCCTTCCCTTGAAACAAAGGGACTATTTTCCGGATAACGAAGAACAAACTGTGGAGAGCAGGATATTACAAGACAGCATTGGTTACCTTACCATCAAAACCATGATGAACCCCGTCATGGAAGATTTCAAGGCGGTCTATCCCAAAGTCAAGGATTTACCATACCTCATTATAGACGTACGTAGAAACGGCGGAGGAAACAGCATGAATGGAGTAAACATCTGCAAGTACTTCATCCGCGAAGCACAACCACACTGCGTCAGCAAGAGCTACATCATGCAGCCCGAAGCCGACGCCTATAAAGGTAAAATCTATCTGCTGACCGACACATATACGCTCTCTGCTGCCGAGAGCTTCACACTCGACATGAAGGAAAGCGGAAATGTCACCCTCATCGGCGAAGCTACCGGAGGGGATACCGGCAATGGCCCCCGTCCTTTCTGTACCAAACAGCGGACCTATTTCCGTATCCCTACCCGCCAGCCGGACGTCTCTTCTAAAGGTTTCCCCATGGAAGGTATAGGCATACCGCCCCATCATCAAGTATCCCAAACCGTAGCAGATTTCATGAAGGATGAAGATACAGTGCTGAATTATGCTGTCGGACTGATAACAGAAAAACAATAATACATTTCCTCAACGAAAAAGAGCCAAGTATCAAAGGTGTGTCACCTCACGATACTTGGCTCTTTTGTATTTGATATATTATCCTTTATTTGGTACTTGCCAACATCAAAGCCGCATTGCTGTCATTCAGTTCGTAAACGGTAGTTTGCGTATAGCTGTCGTAACCATTAGTTCTACTGTTCCAACGGGCATAGTTCAACTCAACTTCACTGTCAGTGTATTCAACATCCAGCTTGAAATAAGGCACCCAGGCTTCCTTTACGCTATCCCACTTGAAAGCTTCCTTGCTCGTCACACGGTTCTCACTGTCATAAGTGTAAGTGTAGCGGAGGTGACGGAAAAGGTGTCCGTCCTCATTGCGGAAGATAGTCTTGGCGGTCATCAGTTCTCCGGTCATCTCCTCGTTTTTCACATAATCGGCAGGAGTTGTCGCGCTTGCAGAAAAGTTCATTACACTTGCCATTACCACTGCCATCATTACCACTGCTTTTGAAAATACTGTTGCTTTCATAATCGTTATTTTTTATTGTTATTACTTCTTTCTCTGAGGAGGTTGTTGTTTCATAACCGCCTTCGCCTATATATAGTCAATCTGCGTGCCAAAGAATTAAATCACTGATTATCAAAGAATAACTATTTTATAGTAATGTCCATTTTCGGACAACTGTCCGCACAAAAACGAACAGCAAAACAAAAAATAAACGAAATATCATGAAAGTATTTCTACATTAGCAATAATATTATGTAACAGTAGTAAACTGTTTGATGATTGTCCCTACAAAAAGCTGATTTATACTTATCTTATCTCAATGGCGGCATCTGAAAACGTGGTGGGGCAATAGTCGCTCCGCCACTGCCCCCTCTATTATCAAAGACGGTGTTACGCAGAATCTCATACAAGATTCCACCTACATCCAGACTTAATTTAAACTTGTCGAAATTATAATAGGGAATCACAACGGGAACCGTCTCCCAACGACCGCGATAAGCATCGTAATAACGTTGTACTCCAACTTCCATACCAAAACGTTCGGACATATCCAGAGACATGGTGGCACCGTAGCGGTGGGTATCCATCCCGTAAGTATTTCCTATGGCATACGAACCGAAAACCTTAAAAGCTACACGGTCCGAAGCCTGATACCGCAAAGCTCCCGAAGTATTGAAAGCCTGCCCGGTGGAATGAATCATATTTATCTTCATGGCATCTACGCCAAGCTGGAGCGTCAGCCTTTGGTTAAAGGCATGCTGATATCCCAGGGAAGCATTGTTGAAACGTCCGATACCCGATACGCTGGTCTGCCCACCGGAACCGAATAACATACCGTGAGGAAACTGTCTTAATACACCGCTTGTACTGTAATCTCCCCGAAATAGCAGGGAAGGATTGGTCTGATAAGGCAGACGAAGAGACTCTTTCAGTGAAAAATCGGGCAGGGAATAGGAGTGCTCCGGATGAAACATGGAAGAAGGGGCAGAGTTTTCAGAAGGAAGCTCAAAAGGAGAGAATAGAGATTCATTGAATTCCGGCTGTATCTGTATACTGTCACGAATGAAACGTACACTGTCTTCCTGCGCAAAAAGCAATTGCGGCACAAAAGCCAACAGCAGGCAGATTCCCAAACGACCACCAAGACAAGAGATACTGACTTTCCGTTTTATACGCATATACCCTCCTTCTTTATATTCATATAATACTGCTATACAAAAATAACGAAAATAAACCAGAAGAACAGTACATGTACTGCTAAATTATTGCAATATAGAAGGATACATTATTAATTTTCTATCAGTATCAATCCTACTCCTTTCACTGTTTTAATGGTTACCGACTCGTCTTCCGAAAGAAATTTCCGAAGTCTCGTCACAAATACATCCAGGCTGCGGGAAGCAAAGTAATCATCTTCCGTATTCCAGAATTTATCCAAGATAGCTTCCCGGCGGATAACGTCTCCCCGCTTCTCACAAAGCATCTGCAACAAACCTGTCTCGCGCACAGTCAAAGTCTTGTTTACACCCGAAGCATGTTTCAAAGTGGCATGTGTGGCATCCAACACATATTCCTTGCCTATCTTGTAGCATTGACTCGTGTCTTTCGATTTTTTGCCTTTGGAAAGCTTCAATAAGGCGTGGACATGTGCATCCAGTTCTTCGGGAATGAACGGTTTCTTTATATAGTTATTGGCACCGATTTCATAACCTTTTACCACATCTTTAGGAGATATCAGGGCAGAGGAGAACAGAATCGGAGTTTCCCCATCTGTCTCGCGGATACGCTTCACCATCTCGTAACCGTTCATAACGGGCATTTCTATATCAGATACTATCACATCAGGATGTTGTTCTTCCCACTGTTTCAACCCCTCCTCGCCATTGGCGGCAGTAATCACTTCATAACCGCCTATCATATCTTCCAACCCTCCCTGAACTATATATCTCAAGCTTGCATCGTCTTCTACCAACAATAACTTTATCATAATGCGTTTATTATATATTGCAAAAATAAGGAAAAGAATGAATGCAACAGTCATATTGCTATAAAATAAACGAGGAAAACAACGCCTCTTAACCTAATATTAACGTAGCGATAACTTATGAAGCATGTGCCCCACTCTACCTTTGCAACATCAATACAAAAAATCCACACTATGAAAGCAGATATTTCAATAACAAAAAGCCGAAAAGGGACAGAGATAGTAGTTTCGGGCAAGAGGATTAATAAATACGGCATCATAGCTGCCATAGTATTTGCAGTACCAATGCTGATTCTGTTTCAGTCGATACATGGAGAAACAACCAGCCATCTATCGCTGGTCAGATTCTTCATGTGTATATTGGCAGCTGTCCTGGTAAATCTATTCCTACATAAACTGTTGTTCAGATTGTTTTCGCCGATACGCATGTGGCAATATCGCACCACATGCCTGCTGCCCTTCCTGCTACTGGGTATATTGCCCCTTATATATGGTATGACAAGTGGCAATTATGATGTCACACGATTTGGAATATTACTGGCTGTCATGAGTTTCGACGACCTTTACATCCTCTGGCAATTACGCTCATTCGGCGGAGACTCCTATATTACTGACAAATCAGAAGGATTGAATCTCCACGTGTGGTAAATTTATACAGTCTCAATAGGAAAGTAGAGTGTAAATTCACTGAAGCACCCCTCTTCACTTTCCACTTCTACCCTGCCGCCATGTGCCAGCATCACCTGCTGTACATAATTCAGGCCCAGACCAAAACCTGCAGCACCGCCCCTTCCACTTCGCCCGACTGCTGCAGAACGTTCAAAACGGTTGAAGATAAGAGACTGGTCTTTTAAGGGAATACCCAATCCGTTGTCACACACCTTTATCTTGCAGAAGCCTTTCTCCGATTCGCAAATAATATCTATCTTTACCTCTTCATGGGAATATTTAATGGCATTGTCCAGCAGATTGCCCAACACTTCACGCAAACAGAAGGCATCGGCATACACCATTTCACAACGATGATAAACGGTCGTAAATTCTACCCTTTTGCTGGTTTTCAGAGAAATTTTGGCAATCATATCATCAAGTAAAGGCCGCAAAGGCACCTCTTCCTGATGGAGTTCCAAATGTCCCTCATCCAGCTTGGTAAGTACCAGTACACGATTGGAAAGGGTAAGCAGATGCTCACACTCTTCCATCATCGCCTGCCGGTATTTCTCTTCTTTTCCAGGCTTACCGGACAATTTGCCGCTATTCAGAATATGAGCTCCCATCAGGATGGAACTCAGAGGAGACTTCATGTCGTGTATCATAGCATAAGTAAAATCCTTCTGGAATTGCTCCAAATGCCGCTGTGTACGCAAAACTTTCACCTGGCCGAGAATACAGTCCAACACCACCAAAAACATCACCCAAAGAGGCAGAAACAGATACCATACGGAACTTATGACGTAGCGATACGGATTCTTCACCACACCTTGTATACAAAGGATGCTGTCCTCCTTCAACGGTATAAACCGGGAAGAAATATCCTGATATTTTGCCGAGGCATATCCTGCTTCCACCACTGTACTATCGGAGGGAGCGTAGTACTGGCGGATACCACTCTTATAGGTCATTCCCAAGGCTTCCAACCTGGAAGCAAAAGCAGAATCGAGGTACTGCACGGAGAGAGGAAGTTCCATTCCGCTTTCATTGATGCTGCGCTGCATAATCAAAGCAGAGCGTAGTCGATAATTCAAATCGACCGGATTGTACATATGTACCACTCCAAAGCGGTTCACCTTATACTTCGACTGCTCTTTCTCCAGAAATTCCCTTTGCTCCTTTGCAAAAGGCGATTCAACACTCTCTTCCCATTCATCCTTTCCATCCCTATCAGTCTGTTCGTAGAGCAAAGAAAGGCGGCGTTTCAAGACCTCGTCATAAAAAGCTGCTTCAAAACAATCATTTACCTGATAGGCAGTTTCTTTGAAAGAAGCACGGTACAGATAGACAAACCAGACTACCATCAGCAGACAGCCGGCAATCAACCCGACAATCGAAAAGACTTTAAAAGAATATTGCTTGCGCACCTGCCGCTGCCGTTCGCTTTGCTTAGCTCCCGTAAGCGTATGTTCTGTCATGTCCAGCAAATGTTGCCCCGAGGCTTCTATATCTGCCCACCGGCTCTCCGATATCTGACTACGTACCTCACCTATCGGCAACCTCATCTTCTCTGCCAGCACATAAAAAGCAGACCGCTGCTTCTCAATATCATTACCTTGTTTAAGTATGGAATCCATTTGCCTGGCCCAACTGTACACCAGAAAAACAACCAAGAGAAGCGTAGGAAGGAACAAAAAGACTATATCCTTGACAAGCGGTATAAAAGGAGAAAACATGACAGCTTCAATGGCCTCTCCTTTCTTCTCATTCAACCAGGCTTTTTCCGAAAGAACAGACTTGAACCGTACATATACCGAACGCTTGCTTCTGTCCGTCGCAGGACGGATATTTACAGTCCGGTCTATATTTTTCCATTTCAGTTTCTTCTCTACCAACCTCGCCATCACATCTAATGGAATGGCGACATGATATACATCTTCGAGAAAGGAAGCTGCCTGCTGATAGTTTAAAAACATCTCATCTTCGAAAGACCTGATACTGTCTTTGGATAGATACGAGTAAAAAGGGATAGTCATGTCAGGAAACGGTAAATTATTAATCTCGTTGTCCACCGTTTCGATAAAAGCCAGACGAAAACATTCGTTCAGTGCGCGTTCCGCCTCTTTCTTGGTATTGTCGTAAGCATACATCATACCACCAATCTGCACCACAATTACCAGTAGCAGCCCTACAATAGAAAGGATATAGAGTGAACGAAGTTTCATCTTACCTATTATTTTGAGGACAAAGATAGCATTTTATCATAGAAAAAGAACTGATACAAAAAAGATAGCCTTGGACTTTTATTTATCCAAAGCTATCCATACAAGTACAATCCCTGCGATAGAGACGTCTACAGAATTATTTGCGAAGAGTCAACTTATCAATCCCAAAGAAACCGGTATCATGTCCCGAAGCCAGTGCAGCCGACTCAATCTGCAACTCATTCTCTCCTTTTTTCAAATTGACCTGCCCAAGATTCACCAGAAGCAAAGACACTTCTTCATTGGTCAGATTGATTTCCGGAGTAATCACCTTATCATTTACACGGAGGGCAAACGTACCATAATCAGGTGCTACCGTAAACTGTATTTTCGCATAATAAATTCCTTCCACTTCACTGTCAAAAGCCAGTGAAAGCTTATCTCCCGGTTTGAAATCTTTCCAATAGAGTTGCATACCCTCACTCCACAAGGGATGGAAGTTGGTCTGCAATTCAACGGAGCCTGTATGCCCCGGACGAGGCTGCATGGCTTCGCCTTCCACAACCAGACTCATCCCTGAACCGAAAATATCCGACGGTTGGTTGGCAACCCGTTCGCGTACATCGCTCACAAAGGGTTTCGGCTGTATTTCGCCTCCGGGAAGCATATACCAGAAGGTTATCGGAGCATAATTAAGGTGTATATTCGACCAGTCGAATAACTCTATGTCAAAGCGCAGGCTCCGAGTAAACGGAATCGCATCCAAACTGCGGACACGGGTATTCTGCGCCAAACCTATGTGAGCATAACAACCATCTCCTATGGGTTGGGCAACAAAAGGATGGTTTATCCACGGTTCATAGCGCCCCCAGGCATAGCCATAATAATCTTCTGTACCCGTTCCAAAGTGTGACGGAAAGGTTTCACCGTCCACATACACCTTTTCATCACCTTCTCCCCACCAACCCAAGTTGGGGTTATAGACAGTAACCGCATCTCCCACATACACGCCCCTACCCTTAAGATCGGCAAACGTAAGGTCCTGGGCAAACTCATCGCCCCGGGCATGGATATGCGTAAACTGCTGCCATGTGGTACCAAAGTGCATGGAACGTTCATCCCACTGCCACTTTCCACTAACTGCAGCCGCCTTGGATATTTCCACCGGCTGTTCCCCATAATTGGTCAAGGTAATCGTACAGTTCCGCTCGAAAGGCATCACCCACCATGCACTCATCACGTCATCCTGCACGGCCCGCGTATACCACGTACCAGTTGCAACGGGATAATAGCCTACCCCAAAAAACTCACCGACCGGAGCCCAGACAGTCTGTTCCCCATCAAAGGCAAGGGACAAGACCGTAGAGCGAAGTGCTTGGCGACGGTCATCCGCATCAATCCGCATCGAAAGACGACGAATGGCACGAGAGCCGTCAATCGTAAAACTACGGCTTTCACCCGGAGCCAGAGAAGCCGCCAGATTGAGCGTACTTTCTCTTCCCGCAAGCGGAGTATCAATACCAGGTGTTCCTTCCGACAGCTTCTTATTGACAGCAGCTATCAGCCGGGCATTCTTCTTCAACTCTTTGGCCGAGAAAGAAATCACCTTGACCGGAGAAGTATAAGTGCGGTAATTGATAGCATAGTATACAATGGTCTTACTCTCAATTTTCCCCTCCGGAGTAATCTTCAAGTCCGGCGATTCGATAGTCACCTTGCACCGCTTGGCATAAGGTATTGGCAAATATAAATTATGCCCTCTTTCTTCCATCGGAGCCTCATCGGGTACTGAAGTTGAAAGAGGTTCTCCACAAAGGACTTGTCCGCTCAATATATCACGTACATTGCCTTCAATTACCGGTTTTTCCTCATTGTCTATGTAGATACGCAGAGTCCCTTGTCCCCGATTTATGCCGGAGAAAGTCATCCAGAAACGAACTATGGCACCGGGGCCTTCGGCATCCATCATCACATATTCCGTCCTCCCTCCGTTCTCTTCCTGGCGGATAAACTGTCCTTGGTCGAAATTACCAAACCAGGCACGCTTATCCGTCATGTTATGCGAACTACGGTCGTAGCTGCTGAACTGCTTACACGTATAGGCATTTTCGGGCCAACGCGCCAGCACGGAACGGTCTGTCATCTCATGCAACAATGTCTTAAGAGAGATAACCGGGTCGGCCATAGCCAAACCGCTATAGAGAAATATCAACTGAATTACAAAAACTAGTTTTTTCATCATAACCGATTATTTTAGTAAATCTCCATCTCATTGATGCGTAACACCTTTCCTCCTGCATGCTGCATAGGACGGGTTATCATCAAGCGTACATAGCGTACCTGCGCCGGAGTGTCAATCATACGTGATACGACATTCTGCCGGTTTCCATCTATATTGTCAAGTGTCTTCCATTCTTCAGTCTGGCTGTTTCTGCCTTGCAGGAAGCAAGCGGAAGTAATGTACCCTTTGTCCTCACGGCCTGCATTCACCAGTTTCCAACCGCTCACAGTTTTCGCCTCACCCAAATCAAAATCCACATAGTTCAACGCACTTCCCACTTCACACCATTTGGTATCGACATCCCCGTCAACGATGCGTTCGGGCTTCTCATTATCATTAAAATAGCCGGAATAGGCGATAATCTTCGCGCCCTTCAACAGATTTTCTTTTTCCACCTCCACACTGTTCAACTCCATCTCATTGTCACGGATGGCTGTATGGAACAAGCTAGTGGCAACCTGGACGGGTTTCAGAGTTTCCTCCACCAATGTGGCAGCAAAAAGAACAACCTTTTCATTCTTCGGAAGTATAAGGCTGGCAGCACCTGTCGGAATATCAACACCGAACTTGAACATATAGGTAAACTCATAGGCCTCATCGGCTGTAGGAGAGTGGCGGTGAGTTCCCACATAAGCCACTTCGGCATCCTTCAGATAACCTTTGGTATGTCCCGAATGTCCCCACTGTCCGACAAATCCGGTATAGGAAGGTACAATGACCTCACTCTTGTTCCCTCCGCACCGGAAAGTGGCGGCATAGTCCCCGTCCGTAGCGGCAGCCAGAAAATACAGTTTATTATACTTTTTACCTTCCGGTAGAACAATAGTATCACCATTGCACGTCATTCCGTTGGCGGCATCTTTCTCGCCGAGCTGGAAAGGAATCCCGTTTACAGCCAGGGATTCGGGCAACAGTTCTGCCGCAAACGAATAGCCCGACTCAAAATCAGCTTCGCCGCGAAACTCGTTGAATGATGAACATTTATAGTTATAGGACAGCGGCAAAGAGGCATACTGCAATTGATAGGCGTCTTCACCCGATGACTTCAAACGTACCTTGAATGTCTTTACAGAATAAGGCTTTATACTTACAGACAGCCCGTTTCCACTGAATTCGGCCGAACCGATACTCTTTTCAGTGCCATCCGCTTCGCAGGCACTGGCAATTTCGCCTGCAAAAGAAAGTACCGCATCCTGCACCTTCTCACCGCCCATCTCATAGACACGCACTACATACTCATCCGAGTTTTCGGCTTTCTTCAATGCCTTGATAATGACATTACGGTTATTGGAAGAGACGAAAGAGAACTCCTTACCCAACGTACCCTTGTGTTTGTCGGTACGGAAAGCTTTCAACCTCTGGTTCAACATCTCCGCTTTCTCTATGGTGGCAGCCTTGTCAAGTCCGCCGGCATGACCCACCAGACTGTATGTAAAGCAATGATGACCGAAGTCCTGGCGATTCTGGTAAGCATAATCCTTGTCTGTTTCGGGGGTATGCAGCAGAGTCAGGCGGAGGGTGTTGTCGTCCGGTTTGTCCCAACCGTATTTGCTGTCATTCAGGACAGACACACCATAGTTTCCACTACGGTCAGTCAAATCGGCCCAATACTGTGCATAGACTTCGTAGGCAGTCTCCGTATTGTTGCCCCGCTTCACGCTTCCAAGTCCCAAATCGTAAGTAGCTTCCGTATTTGCTATGTTCAAAGGGAATTCGGCCTTCAATAAGGCATTGGACAACTGCCAGTCCACCTCATTGTAGAAGTCTATGCGGTCGGCACGGTTGCCTTCATACAAGCGGATGTATTGCTTGAAGAGTGACTCTCCATAACGTTTCTCGATGCAGAGTGACTTGCACAGCTCACCATCCTCCACCAATGTCATCTTCACATCCTCTGTGATGGAAACCGGTTCCCGGTCTATGGTCTCCTTCAAGATTTCCCAAGCAGGCCATATGTAGGACTTGTTCTGCGTGAAAAGCGCCAAACGAATGGATTTACCGGGTTTCACCAGCTCCTTGCCATTCTTCTTGTCAAACAGTGAAATGATGTCTCCCTTCTTATCCAACGTTATCTTGTAAACAGAATTCTCCAATGCATTGGCATTCACAAATACCCGGGCATCAGCCGACGGACTGGATGTGCGGACATCATATACCGCATAACCGGTAGCAGGTACAACGGCTTCCATCAAGAGTCTGGCTTTACCGTCGGCATAGGACAGCAGTTGGGAGGCCACTTTCCGACCATTCATATCATATACGGCAACCCCTTTCGGTTCCTTTGGCAAGGCAAGCTCTACCTCTGCCATATCGGTAACCTGGAATCCAAGCGCATTGTAAAGCACCACCGGTATCCCTTTCACCCTGGTATCCATCTTTCTTGCCACAGCGTCAATGGAGGAAGTAAGAATACCGGAGAACTGCTTGAGGGAAATCAACTCGTCATTCCATGAGAATTCATAAGCCCGCGGTATACTTGTTCCCGTAAGGTCATCATGGAACTGATGGAAAATGAAACGCTGCCAGTTCTCAGTCAATGCAGCTCCGGGATAGGAAGCCTGGTTCAGCCATTCGGCTACAACGGAAGAGCGTTCCGCTGCATCCCCCAAAAGCTCATTCTGACGGTTGTACAGCTTCATGGCAGCCTGGGAAGTATAACATCCGGTACCGTGAACATCCATCAACAGTTCACCGTTGAACTTGGGCAGTTCCGGATGGCTTGCGTAAGGCTGGAAGTCTTTATATATCCGGTCACTCGTGGCACTGACAATCTGCAACGGACCATTGCCTTGCAAGCCTTTCTCTACGGCACGTACAGACTCCAATGTAGGTGAACCGCCTATGTCTCCCGTACCGTAATAGCGGTAGACCATGTGAAGCGGAGAGTGGCCGGTCAATTCCAACAAGTCCTTGTTTTCCGACAGGTCCCCGTCCTCAAAACGTTGGTTATAATCATATCCATGGGTCATCATGATGGTAGAGCCGTCTATACCTTGCCATAAGCCGACAGTGAAAGGATATTTGTCGTTACCGTAGAACGGTTTGTTGCGCCACTGCAACTTCTGGGAGGAGAAGCCGATCAGTCCGCAATGGGACGCAATGGCAGGAAGTGTCCAGCCAAAACCGAAACAGTCTGGCAAGAAAATGTCCGTGCTCTCCACACCGAATTCCTTCCGGTAATAATCCTGGCCGAGCATGATGTTACGAAGCGCAGACTCTATGGAAGGAACCAGCGTATCAGTGGCATCCCAGCTGGCTCCACTAATATGCCAACGACCGCTCTCTATGAATTTCTTCATCTCTTCGTATTGCGCCGGATAATATTCCTTCATCCAGGCATACTTGACCGCACCTTCAAAATTAAAGATGTATTCCGGATACTGCTTCAGCAGAAACAAATTCTGACTGATCGTGTTCCATACATAATCCTTTATTGTGGTCTAGATATCCCAGTTCCACTGTGTGTCCAAATGTGCATCAGACACCATGTAGGCTTTCGGTCTTTGCGCCTGAGCACCATTCTGAGCATAGGTACCGCCACCCATTAGCAAGGCGGATACCAATACTGCAATCTGTCTTTTCATTTTCTGTTTATTTATTGTTTATTGTGTTTAAAGGTTTTATTCATTGCAATTCGCTGATCTCGGCGAAAAGCTCAATCATACAGGCATTCTCCAGTAGACTCTTGAACTGCTCTTTTCTGTTTCCCGACCAATCATTACTAAACAAGCCATTCTCATCACGCGTATAGTTCCAGGCATAATCCGCATTCTCAATCATGGTCTTTATGTACGCCTCATTCCTATCCACCAGATATAGCGCCTTCAAACCTCTGAACAAGATTACATTAAACCAAGGAGTTCCCGGGAAGAATTTCATCTCTCCTGTTGCGATAGGCTGTACCTTCAGAAAGAAACGGCAGGCACCCTCGGCTGTCTGCTGCGCTTCCTTCAAGTAATGCTTCTCTCCAGTTACCTGATAGAGAAGTACACCGGCCTGAATCATCTGCCCGCTGTTATAAGTATATTTGGCCGGATCCACTTTTCCCTGCAAATTCTTGTTGTCCCAATATACAAAGTCAGAAGGGTCACAAAGATTGTCACGGGTCCATTGATAGGTCTTCTTAGCTTGCTCAAGGTATTTTGCATCCTTAGTCAACTTAAACAGCTTCATACAAAGAACAGTAGCCGGAGCATTCGAACAAGTGTTTTTTGATTCTTTCTTCTGTTCGCACCAATAGATTCCTCCCCCCAACTCTTCGGACCATCCGGAATAAATATAGTCATGCAGCTGGATGGCTTTTTCCAGATACTCCTTGTCACCAGTCCGTTCATAGTAATCACAGAAATCAATGGCCACCCAGTCATTGTCATCGTAATAACGATCATTATGACCTGCAAAAGCCGGATACGACTGGTAACAATGGGGAATCCGGGTAGAGTCCCAATAAAGGTCCAGTCCCGGCTTTATCTGCCGGTCCATCAGTTTTCTGTACTTCTTTTGCCCGGAAACCTTATACAAAGAAACACAACCGGATACCAAGGCTGAATAAGGCCACAAGAAAGAGACCTCCTGCTGGTTAACAACAGCGCCGGTATTGGCCGTATATGTAATTCTCTGCTCCGGGTTTCTTGGATAAGTTTCCGTCAGCAGGCCATACTTCTCCACTTTATAGAGAGTAAGTATCTGCTGAAGCAAAGAATCGGCTCGTTGCAGATAGATTTGTTTGCTTGTCTGTGCAGACAAGCAAACCGGTAACGAGAGAGCTATTAATAAAAATAAATTCCTAAGCTTCATATCCAATTCAAGTCAAGTGATTATTATTCCAGCTTCATATCGGCACACATCAGGAAAGCATTGTATGGCCCCCACATGGACATGATGAACCAAAGCTGGTCATCATTGTCTTTCAACGGATGTATGTAAGCGCAATACAAAGCTGGATATCTGTCCGCTTCCGCCAATACTTTCGGCTCGCTCCACTGGACGAGATCCTTCGATGTACAATAAAGAATGGCATGCCTTTTGGTCAAAGGATTCTCGTCATGATTCGGATCATAATTATAAGTCAGAATCCAACGCTTAAACTTCTTGTGCCATATCAGCGACGCTTCTCCTACGGGACCTCTCAATACCGGAGTAGCGGCAGCCTCATTTCCACGTATCCACTCTTTACTTTCACCGTTCCAGTATTCATAGGCCTTCATATCCAGAAGATCTTTCTCAAGGAAACGCGCCAGATACGCAGCATCACCACGTCCGGCCTGTGTGCCGAGCATATAAATCCATCCGTCACATTTGGCATAAGCCACTTGCGAGAAATGACTGTCGGGAGAAAAAGTCACCTCTTCACGCCGCTCCCATGTCCGACCGTCATCATTGGAAGTATAGACAGAAGAAAAATTGGTAAGCCAGCGTCCATGAGGCGCTCCCCAATCATAGATGTTCATAATATGGACACAATCCGTTTTACCGGCCCGAATAGCACTCGTAGGGATGGAAGTCTGGTATACCTCCGGATTCGTCTTACCGCCCGCACATACCTCAAGCGCCTTACCATCGGCATCAAGCAGCATTGAATCTATTTTAAGACCGTCTGTAAGCTCTGTATCCGATGAAAAAGCCAGTACGTTGGAACGCCAGTTGGAACCATTGCCACCATTTTTATTCACGACAAAACCTTCTCCACTGGTATCTCCGAAAAACATGCCCACACGGTTTCCATCCATATGCCACATTAACCCCAAATCCGTTCCATATACATCAAAGTCAGGTCCGGTATTATTGGGATTCAGCAATGTATCTCCCGGCAAAGGATCACCCGTGACACGGGATATCATACGTACATTATCAATACACAGCGTTTTTTCACTATCAGCATCCTTACAAGCCATATTGCCCGTCAAACTACAGGTAACAAGCCCGAACAGTAAAATTTGTTTAGTTCTCATTCTTATCAATTCCATATACAAGTACACATTCCCACATCTATTCCTTTATTCTTTCCAGGATAATCAGTCCCAGTTCAAACTGGTCCCCACCGTTATTATTTCTCACATGGAAAGTGACTGAATTGGTTTGTTCCGTCAAATTGATGTCTCCTACATGTACTCTGTCTTTAGACACTTCTTTGTCCTTCTTAGTAGAGATCCATCCGGACAGTTGCTTCTGGCGTTGCCAAACCTGGAAGTCGGCACCATTCGGTTTCTCAAAATAGTTTATCAGCACTTTATATTTTCCTTCGGGCACATCGTTCAGCATGATGCGCACTACTCCTCCATGCTGGGTGGTCATACGGATTCCACGCTCATTTGTTACCTGGACACCTCCACCAAGACTCAGCTGCATCAGTTGAGGGAAATAGATATGTTCTGTCGGCTGATATACAGTGCGTAATTCAGCAGTAGGCTCTTCTCTGCCTTGCAATGGCTGGGCTGCATAGAAGAATCCAACAGATGTATAATCTACCGGAAAATTATTTTTTACTTCACCATGTTCCATTCCATGATAGATTTCCTTCTCATAGGACATTTTGTCGGCCAAGAAGAAACGGTATCCACCGGTTCTGGCCATCGGAAGCGAATAATCCAGGCAACCATGGAGGGGGAGGCTGTTTCCTCTGTCCCAACGATCCAATAAAGCATACCAGCCACCGTTGTAATAGTCTTCGGAGCCAGTGCCGTGCAGACGCATTTTATTATCTACGTAAGTGCTGTCATCCCCTTCGAAGAACAAGGTCATTCCCGGACGCAGGCCTTGTGCCTGATGGATGGTTCCTACATAATGTCCTTTTCCTTTTTGTGCAGCAAACTTATGGAAAATGCCGAGAGGAGTTTTCTCTCTACGCCATACAGAATAGAACTTACCCTCTTCCTTCACATTACGCTTATTACTGTTATAGTACACTTTAACGTTTACAGAAATAGGAGATTGCTGAATACCTTCTCTCTTTTTATAAATCATCTTCATAGAAGCTGACTTGTCAAAAGGCATTGGCAGATAGCAGTAGTTGGAAGTACCTTGCTTACCCATTAAGATACTCCGCATTGCTCCTTTTCCATAGGCATATCCAAAAAAATCAGCAACGGGGGCATAAATAGCCTCCACCTTCTCATTATCCCATTTAGCTGAAAGAATCACATCTTTGTATAAACCTTCGAAAGATGTTCCGCCATCAATCGACATACCTACAATACGTCCCGGTTCTGCCATCTCAAAGAAAGAAACTTCTTCTCCCGGACTCAGTGTAAATACCTTTTCTTCCGTCTGTACACCAGCTGATTTTCCAAAGGTATAATTCGTTACAGCAGGAGACAAGTCAGCCCATATTCTATTCACCTCAGCCAACAAATCCTTATCCTGCTGTGAGAATTCACCGGTATAGGTTTCCACCTTCTTTTCCGGCAAGTTACGGTATTGTATCTGAATGAATTCCAATTTAGGTCCATCGAAAACAATTTTGCAGGACTTTTTGTACGTAATGGGCAGATAACAATAAAAACCACCGATTTCATTACCACAAACGGGCTTTGTAAACGGATAAACCTTACCGGAAAACAAATCCGAGAACTTTATTTTCAGACCGGGCTCTTTCTGTCCATCAAAATAGAAATAGAGCATATTGTCCGTCGGTGTAGGAGTCCAGATTCGGTTGATGACTCCGGGGCCTTCCATCTCAGCAATCACCAACTTATCACCTTCCTTACGAAGGAAAGAATAAGTACCCGCAAAACCATCATCATTGCCTCCGGTACGGTCGTAACTCGAGAACTGCTCCACATAAGAGCCAGTGCGATACTCCGGCAATTTATCCACTCTTTTCAATAACTCCAGCTCATCCGTCCATCTGTATGGATTCTGAGCCACGGCATACGAGCCTGCCAATAGAATGGCAGACAAGAAAACAGAAACTTCTTTCAAATTAATTTTCATAAACTATTTTACTATATGTTTTTTAAAAAGGCAAGGAGAGAATGCCTGTTTAAACGGTATCTCTCCTCACTGACAGTATTATTTCAATAGAAAAGATTATGGTCTATAAAACCACATCAATTCTACTCTTCTGAAAGTACCATGGTATTTACGCCAAAGAATTTGGCCCATTGTACATTGTTCGGGCCCGGTTTCATTTCGATATAAACAACACCTTCGTCATTAGGCTCAATACCCTTAATCTCTACCGTTCTATCGAAATTATCGTCATTAACCAAATAAGCAACGCCATCGTTCTTTCCGATTACATGGAACTCGGTTTCAGTTCCACGGTCATTGATGTGACCATAGAAACTGAACGTATATTTTGTTCCTTGAGAGAGACCTGTCACCTTAAATCCACTGAGCGGAATAGCAATACCGTCGCTGAAAAACATATCCTCAGAAGCTGTTTTTGGAAGACCCAAATTATTATTCAAACCGCGAGCCAATTCTCCGGAAAACGGTTTGTCCACCTCGATGCCGAAAGTAGTAGGACGACCTCTATGGTCGAGCATATTTACCAATCCGGGGTCTCTGGGATTCCTATAGTTGTTAAACGGAGCCGGAGAATCAATGACACCAAAGTCAATGTAACACGTCTTAGGAGTCTTGGTAACAGTCAAGTCGCTAAAGTAGCACAACTTGCCATCAGCCGTTTCTACCTTGATGACCGTTTTTCCAACAGCAACAGGTGTAATTACAGCTGCATTATTTTCCACACCTTCAATGGTAGCCACATCGGAGTTGAGGACACTCCACTTCAACTGATAGGAATCGCCTGCCAGGTCATCAACAGAAGCGGTAACTGTGGCAGTTTCGTCAATCTCCAAATAAACCGATGATTGGTCAATACGTACAAACTTACGATTGGACAAGTCCACACTGTTATCATCCGAACAGGATGTCAATGCAGCAAATGCCAATGTCATCGCACTAAAAATGAATTTTATTGATTTCATACTTGTTCTCTAATTATTTATTAATATCCGGGAGCTTGTCTCAAATTGGGGTTGATGTCCATCTGAGCCTGCGGAACGGGCCATAAATACATTCTTTTGTTGAAGGTACGGCTCTTGTAGTAAGTTCTCTTATAAAAAGCCTTCGGATTGTTCACATCATCGCTCTTCTCAGAACCGTCATGATTCATACCATAAAGCTTGCCGCCCAGGTATTTGTCGGCAATCTTCCAACGACGGAGGTCATGGAAACGGATACCTTCACAATTGAACTCTACCCGACGTTCTTGCTGAATGGCGGCACGCATTTCTTCCTTACTCAGCCCTTCCTTCAAAGCGGGAATTCCGGCACGTTCACGAATCAAGTTCACATACTTATATACATCGGGAGTGGGAGCTGGCGAAGACTCGTTCAATGCTTCCGCATAGCCCAAATACGCTTCAGCCATTCTGTATAAGATACCCGGCTGATATACATACTTTCCATCTCTGGGAAGTACATCCAAAGAGATTCGCTTACGGACATTATAACCGTTCTGCGGAGAGTCGAAAGTCATATCCGTATCACGGCCTCCTTGAAGGAAGTCCACACGACGGTTATCAACTCCCAGCCATGCGCCATTATAGATGACGGAAACATAGAAGCGAGGCTCCCGGTTGCAATACATGTTGTAGGTACCTTCTTCTGTTACCGGGCTTACACCGGTTTCTTTATTGGCAAGGTTCGAAGGTCCACCGCCCGGCCACTTCGTGGTTCTATACTCTGTATTGGTAGAGAATCCGTTTTCCACATACCCCGATTCCGGGTTGATAATGGGCGAACCATCCTCGTTATATCCCAATATAGGCATTTCACCGTTCTTCATATAAAAAGCGTCCACCAGTTCCTGAGTAACACCCATAGCGGCATTTCCACCGATACCTTTCGGCAGATGATGAGCCTGCCAGTAGTTCAGGTCCACATTTTCGGGGCGTCCGAAAAGAATCTCCTTGTTGCCTTCTGAGAAGCGTTTCAACGACATGTTGTAGTAAGACATGAAGGGGTCGATACTTCCATCCACATTATACTCATAGTACAGCTTATGTCCGGCCGCTTCGGCTGCCTTTATCAAGTCGAGATGAGCTTTGGCAGCCTTTTCCCATCTTTCCGGCTTGGCTTCGGCATCAAAGAGGAATTCTCCTTCCGAATTCTTCCAGTCCTTGAGATCCGGATTGCCGTTGAACAATGGACTTGCGGCAAATAACAGTGTTTTGGCACGTATTGCCAAAGCCATGATAGAGGTAGCCCTGCCCCAATCGGTATTATTGGGATAGACAGCGGGCAAATGCTCTGACACTTCCAGCAGCTCTTTGTCAATCCAATCTACCACTTCGGCATAGGGTCTTTGGGGAGTCATCATCTCCGATTCGGGCGCATCGACGGAAACAAGCACACCGGGAGTAAACGGTATGGCACCATACAACTCAATCATCAAAGAGTAATAGTAGGCTATCAGGAAACGGACTTCGTACTTCATCTGGTTGACATAAGATTCCTTCAGGTCTTTTTCCGGAAGTACTTTTGCCTCTTGCAAGAAGATAAGGCCGGAACGTATGCGCTTGTGTAATTCTACCCAATAATAGGGGTCCCATGTTGAGATAGGACTCCAGTTTCCGGTGGTGTAGGCATACACATTGCTCCATCCATACGGCGACCAATCTTGGGGAATAGTGATATCATCGCCCATAATGTTATAACCTTGTGCCTTGAAATACCCCCACATGGGGCTGGGAATGGATGAATAAACACCTGCCAACCAGTCCTCAGTCCTTATCTTGTCCGTGAAAATCATCTCCATGGTAAGCTGGTCGTCGGGAGCCTTGTCCAAGAAATCGTTGCAACTCGTTGTCAATGCCAGGGTGCACGACAATAAGACAGCTTTTGCTATAGATTTATATTTTTTCATTTTCTTCGTATCTTAATTAATTGTTGAAATTGATGCTAAAACCCACTGATACAGATTTCATCTGTGGGTATCTCAATCCATCGGTAGTTTCCAGTTCGGGGTCCCAAAGCTTGAAGTTGGAGAACGTCAGCAGATTGGTTCCTCTTGCAAACAAACGGCAGCCGCGGATGCCAATTTTGGTAGTCCAACGTTGCGGAAGGGTATATCCAAGTTCCAGATTCTTCAAGCGCAGGAAACTCATGTCACGCAACCACCATGTGGAAGCTTGTTCATTGTTTGCCACAGCCTTGTCTCCCATACGGGGCCAGAATACATCTTGCCTCGGATTTTCGGGTGTCCAACGGTCGTCAATGTTCGAATAGATGTTACCAGCACCTAAGGAAGAACCCGGCAACCAGGTCTCTCCGCCCAAGAGCTGGTAGGTTTTACCTGTTCCTTGGAAGAATACTCCCAAATCGAACGACTTATAGCTTACTGTAGCTCCAAAACCATAGACAATCTCGGGAATACGTGTACCACCAATGGCTGTTTTATCTACTGCGGTCACTTCACCATCCCCGTTCAAATCTTTGTATTTAATGTCACCGGGACGTAGGTTACTCATATCACTGAACTTCTGTGCCGGAATTCCTTCCTTAAGCATACCGTTTTCATCGAAATCATCTTCCGTAAAGAGCCTTTCGGCTATCAAGCCAAACAATTGCCCTATAGGCTTACCGGTTTGCGAACGGTATGTACCCAAGATGGCGGCAGGTTCGTCTATTTCCACAACCTTATTGTGTGCGTAGGTATAGTTTGCCATAGCGGAAATGGCCCAATCGCTATTGAACTTATGGTTGACATTCAAAGACACATCAAATCCCTGATTCTCGACCTTGCCATAATTGGCCCAAACAGGGCGGTTGAATCCGGCAGAACCAGGCACATTCTTACGCTGCATGAAGATGTCATCGCGCTTTTCCTTGAACACATCCACTACGAGGTTCACGCTACCATTCCATAGACCTAAGTCGATACCGGCATTCATCTTGGTCACGGTTTCCCATGTCAAGTTGTTCACACCGATTTCGCCTTCCGAACGTCCAAGGCGATAGATTTCCGCATCTGTACCCCATCTGTACGAACCGGTATTGACAATGGTAGAAATATAGGCGAAACGTCTGTTACCACCAATGTTACTGTTACCGGCCTTACCCCAAGTAGCTCTCAGCTTCAAGTTGGAGATGACATCGGAAACCGGCTCCATGAATTTCTCGGAAGATACAATCCATCCCAACGCCACGGCGGGGAAGAAGCCGAAGCGCTTGCCTTTGGCAAAGTTCTCGGAGCCGTTGTAACCGAAGTTCAGCTCGGCAACATAGCGGCTGTCGTAAGTATAAGAGAATCTTCCGGCTATGCCTTGGGTACGATAGGGAAGCGCATCACCATTGTCATACTCCTTCTGGTTGTAGAGGAACATGGCGTTCACATCGTGCACTTTGCCGAAAATGCGGTTGTACGAGAACATTCCTTCCAGATAGATGGACTGATCGCCCCATTCAGCTCCTTTTGCATAGCCCAGGAACTCTTGTCCGGTGGTCTGCACATCAGTGATGATGTTGCCCTCTGCATCGCGTGCGGTGGCGGGATTGTAGTAATAGGGGTTCTTGGAACGTGTTACGGAAGTTGCCGAGAACTTGTCGAAAGAGAAGGTTCCTTTGAACTTCAATCCCGGTGTAACGAACTTCAAATCTTGTTCCAACGATACTAAGGATTCAATCTTATTATGATTTAGTTTTTCGTATCCACGCTGCGTGGCCCACGCCCAAGGGTTCTCCTTGTACATCACACGTGGAATGCGCCCATCGGCATAGATAGCCGGATGCACGTAGGGAGGTACACGCATGGCTTGATAGAAAATGCCCTGGTTGGTTTCCGTGTCTCCCGGAGGAGCGTTACGAGTTTGCAGGAATACGCCCACATTGGCGCGGAACAAAGTGGTGGGAGTCACATTCACATCTACATTGGAACGCACCGTATATCGGCTCACCTTCAGGGAAGAGTCCCACTCCTGGTTTTTGTCGCGTTCAATGATACCGTTCTCATTGTAATATCCTGCCACCAACGCATAACGAAGAATGTCCGTACCACCGTTGACACTAACGTTCGCCTTTGTGTTGTCTGCATGGTCTTTGGAGATAACATCCCACCAATTCACATCGGGATAGAGTTCCGGGTCGGTCTGGTTCTTGTAGTTCAGCAGGGTGGCTTCGCTTACAAACGGGTTTCTACCCTGCTCGGCATACATTTCGTTAATCAGTTCCAGATACTTCACACTGCCGATGTAGTCGGGTATCTTGATGGGTTGCGTAAAGGAGTGTTCGAAGCGGACGTTCACCTGCGGCTTTCCAATCTTGCCGCGCTTGGTCTCAATCATCACTACACCATTGGCACCGCGCACACCATAGACGGCACTGGCGGCAGCATCCTTCAACACGGAAAAGGAGGCGATTTCTTCAGGGTCGATGTCGTGGAGCGAACGCTCGACGCCGTCCACCAATACCAGCGGATTGGTATTGCCAGTAAAGCTACTGATACCACGAATCCAGAAGTCGGAGTTATTGAACCAAGGGTCACCGCTACGCTGAACCGCAATCACACCGGGAACCATACCCGCCAAGTTGTTACTAAGCGAACGGCTGGGAGCCGCGGCAAGTTTGGCCGGCTCTATATTGGTAATGGAGCCGACCACAGAAGCTTTCTTCTGCGTTCCGAAGCCCACTACCACCACTTCGTCAAGGGCTGCCACATCTTCTTCCAAAGCTACATCAAGCACTCCTTTGGAGCCTACCGCTACCACTTTATCCTTAAAGCCAATATAAGAGAATTTTAATGACGGCTTATTACCTTTCAACGTAATCGTATACGTACCGTTGATGTCCGTCACCACACCATTAGAAGGGTCTGCCGCCTCCGTCACATTCACACCGATGAGTAACTCACCTTGTGCATCCATCACACGTCCGGTCACCTTCTTAGGCGACTGGGCAAATGCCGAGATACTGATGCACAACAGTAGCATCAGCATCCAGCCCGCAAATTGCTTTTTGGGAATATTCTTCATTTCGTACCTTTATTAATGATTTATTGAATTTGCTGCTCCGTAGAACTATTTTTCCATAGTCGTGCCAATATAGTGGCACAGTTTTGCCAATATAGAGACACAGTTTTGCCAATATAATGGCAAAACCCCGGATATAAATATCAGCCTATGAACGTATAAAAAAAGAGCGTTACAAAAGTTTACTCGTTGCCCCACAGAGTGGCTTTGTTACCCTTGGACTTACGCCAGGCATCCCGCCAACGATGTATATCAACATGGTTGATGAAAGGTTTCGGAGCACGCTGTGCCTTTGTAGGAGCTTCGGGAAGAGCCACAGCCGAATCTTGGTACCAATAAGCCACGGTAGACAAATCCAACGTCAAGTTGTTGTTGGAGCCATGTTCGATGGTTCCCTTCAGGCTCTTTTCAAAGAAAATGGGATCTTCAATGAAGAATCGGTAAACGTGGGTACGACCCAGCCAGCCTATATCATTGTTCACACGGGGATAACCGAAGTAAGGATGCGAGAAGGCTTCTTTAGGACACCAGGCCGTATTGAAGAAGTCTTCCGTACCTGTACCTATCAGCGAGGGAACCTTTTCTCCATCAATGAACCACATGTCGTCACCTTCGCCATACCACATGGGAGTGGGACAATGCACATAGTAATTGATACCTACAAAGTGTCCCTTGCCTTGGGTTTCCATGAACACATAGTTGCGTTCGCCGGTGGTGTTCGGCTTCTGGGCACCGGTAACTCCCCACTCCGTCTCGCCTTCGGGAAGTGCTTCAGTCAGGTTGTGGTTATACCAGGCATGAAAGCGGCCCATGTCCTTGGGAAGCTTCGCCATCTCCAGATAATCCACGTAGAAGTAGAAAGCATCTATGTTGCGGTCGCTCTGGTTCTCAATTTCAATGCGTGCGCCCTTCTCGAAAGGCATAGCGAAATAGCACGACAGACCGGTACCGTTTTCAGGACCGGCCGAAAGAGGCAAGGATGCGTAGTTGTATCTCTCATCCCAGCCTTGTCCGAAGAAAGGGCCGATGGGAGACTCTACCGAAGGATAATCGTTGCCGTCCCAATACATGCGAATGATAATGTCGTTTCTGCTCAAAGTGGGAGGTGGAGGCGCAATCGTCACCCAAATGTGGTTGATGACTCCCATTCCCTTGATGTCTGCAATGATGCGTTTCTCACCTGGTTTGAAGGGCTCCAAGTGATCTCTGTTACCTCCGGTAGGATCTGTACTGGAGATTCTTTTGTTTTTTACACCCGACTTCAACTTTGCCAAGTCAAACATTTCGTTCGTCATGTTCGACTGTGCAAAAACAGTAGGAAAGTACAATCCCAGAACAAGGGAGAGTAACAAACTGAATTTTGTAATTCTTCTCATAAATTTTTGTTTACATTGATTAATTAGATGATTAATATTCCAATAAATATGGTTTCTCATTGAATGTTTTCCACAGCAATTCTCCAAACAATGTATTGGCCCATGCAAACCAGCTCCTTGTGAATTTCTTGGGGTCATCCTTGTGGAATGACTCGTGCATGAACCCGGTACCGGCATGCGTTTTCTGGAGCATCTGGATACATTGCTGTAACTCTTTATCGTCTTGAGCAGTCAGGGCTTTCATTATCAGGCTCATCGGCCATATCATGTCCGTACCAATATGATGTCCTCCTATCCCTTCAAAATAAGAACCTTTAAAGAAATAAGGATTGTATTCCGACCACACGAATCTTCTGGTATTGGCATAAATTGCATCATCACTATCAACACCACCCAGATAGGGTAACGCCAGCAGATTAGGGACGTTGGCATCATCACTAAGATAAGCCGATCCAAAGCCATCTATTTCAAAAGCATAGATTTTACCGAACTTCGGATGATTCACCACGGCATAAGTCTGCAAAGCATTATAAACTTCTTTACTCAACGCCAACAGTTCATCAGCCAGTACATTGTCTTTGGTTATCTTTTGAACCATTTCGGAAGCCTGCCTCAAACTGGCCACCGCAAAGAAATTGGACGGGACGAGAAAAGGAAAGATAGTGGCATCATCACTAGGCCTGAAAGTAGAGCAAATCAATCCGACCGGATTTACTTTATAGCCCACTCCACCCATAGGAACAGCATCTATAGCCCATTCCGAAGTTCTGCGAAAGCTATAAGGCCCGTTACCATGTTTTCTCTGCTGTTCCTTGCAGACCCTTAAAACGGTTTCTATCGCCTTCTTCCATTGCGCATCGAAAGGAGAAGCATCATTTGTCTTTTTCCAGTATCCATATGCCAGGCGAATGGGATAGCAAAGCGAATCCAACTCGTATTTACGCTCATGAATACCCGGTTTCATCTCCGTATGATCGCTGTTCCATCTTGTATACTTCGTATCATCATCATAAAAGGCATTGGCATACGGATCCTTCAATATAAAGGAGGTCTGCTTATTGATAACGCCAATTATCAGTCTTTGCAGGTTTTTATCTTCAGACATGAAATCCAAATACGGATATACTTGGGCAGAACTATCCCTTAACCACATGGCATCAATATCACCGGTAATCACATATGTATCCGGTCGGCCATCCTTTTCTGAATAAAAAACGGTTGTGTCCAACGTATTCGGAAAACAATTCCCAAACAGCCAGCCCAGTTCTTCATTCTTGACCTTCTGTTTAAAAGTAGTAATGGCCTTTTCAATGGCAGGACTTTTGAAGTTCCTTTCCGATATAGGCTTCCTTACTGTTGGAAACGACGAAAAAGAGGTAGCTGTCGAAGCTACGCCTGAATTCGCAAACATCAAGTTTTTATTCAGCGCATATCCTGCCCCCAAAAGGCCCACTCTCTTTATAAAATTTCTTCTGTTCATGTTATAAATCCATTGATTAAAAATATTATCCTGGAACAATCTTCTTATCCTAACAAACTAACAACTGATTGAAATACAATTTCAACTGATAAACATCACCCTTATAACCTTCTGATATGTAATAGCGCTCCTCCATCCTTTGCCAGATTCAGTTCAATGATATCCTTCCTTGTAACTTTCCGTACCTGTCTGTCCAGATTGTTTGGATTCCGCTCCACATCCTCCGCATCGGTATAGATCGTTGCCTGGTAGTCCCCCTCACTA
>ENA-OQIE01000145-OQIE01000145.1-human-gut-metagenome-genome-assembly--contig:-NODE-145-length-57227-cov-6.944392_pt1 | contig 57227 bp, 68 predicted proteins | sample MGYA00242569_ERZ504731 | MGnify/ENA primary metagenome ERZ504731 (study PRJEB26092, sample SAMD00036208) | human gut metagenome | host: Homo sapiens | study: EMG produced TPA metagenomics assembly of...
CTCGACGACAAGCGTCAGCTCGCGTACCTGCTGCTTCATCGCGGCGGTCAGCGGATAGTCCTTGTCTTTCTCGATGGCCACCTGCTGCGTATAGGTGAAGAACCATCCCGGAGCATTGTTCACAAAGGCATCCGTGCCTGCCCGGTTTCCCGTGGCTGCGGCAACGGTGGCGGTGGTACCGCTTACTGTGATTCCTTCGGCCGGGTTCCACACCGCAAGGGTGTAGCTTCCCGGAGCAAACAGATGGTCGGGGGCATGGGTGGCGGAAGTCTCCGTACCCGTATAGTCACCCATGGTGACCGTCCATGTGGCAGGTATGTCGATGCCCTCACCACGGGCCGACCAGTCGGCTGTCACCGCAATCTTCCCGTAGTCGGGGTGCGGCGTGTCATAAAGCGTATCTTTCACGCAGGAAGAGAGCAGCACGGCGGCTGCCATTCCCATCATATTTATATATTGTCTTGCTTTCATATTATATTTTTTTAGACATAAGAACAAAAGAACAAATATTATAGGGTTAACCCCGTTGACCGTCAGTTCAGTCTTTCATTCTTCATTCTTAATTCTTCATTTAATTTTCCATACCAATGTCACACCGGCATTGATGGGGCCCCACCAGTCCTTTGTCTCGTTGCCGCGGCGTACTCGCACACCGTCGATGACTTCATATTTCTCATAGTCGGCATTCAGGTAGCCCAAGCCGAGGTTGAAATCAAGATCTAATGCCTTGTTCAGCCGCAGCCGGTAGCCGGCAGTGATGCCGCCACCCATCAGGTCGCCCTGCTTGCCTGTTTCGGAGAGCTTGTAGTTGAACTGTCCGGCCTTGAACATAGCACCCAGATACCAGGCTTTCTTCTCACCCATGTAGTAACGCACTTCCGGAGCCACTTCCCAGAGGGCATAGCGGCGGTCCTTTTCGCTCCAGCTCCATGAAGTCCACGAGCCGTTTACGGCAATGCCCCACGACGGGCAGATGCGCCATTCAAGCCCTAAATCGGGTGTCAGGGTGGCCCAGCGCAGCAGGTTGGCACGCAGGGAGAGATGATAATCAGTTGGTGTTTTGGTTTCCGACGGCGTGTCGGTAAGAGTATTGGGTCGGGCTTCTTCCGCCTTGCGCTGCTCTTCGGCAAGCCGTTCCTGTTCGGCACGCTTCTCGGCTGCCAGTCGTTCAGCTTCTGCCTTGCGTCGTGCTTCCGTATCAGCATCCGTCGCGGCTGTTTCCTTTACCGGTACCGTCATGCGCACGGTGACGAAATCACCTTCAGTCGCATGGTTGCGGGTAATGAAATTCTCCTCTTTTATTTCCGCACGTATAATCAGTTCGGATTTCACACGGTTGGCACGGATCTTTGCCGTGGCAAGGTTCTCGGTTTCACTGCCTAATGAGTTGCAGTAGCCATCGACATAAAGCGGCAGCTTGCCGTCAAGAATTGTGGCTTTGTTGCTTTCGATACATTCCAACAGGCGGGCAAGTTCCGTGTCATTGCCATTCCAGGGAACATAAAACATATCCTTCTGCGGAACGAACCGGAAGGTGTAGGTCGTGTCTGCTTTCTGCTGCGCAATGACAGGAAAAGTTACCGTCATCAGCCACAGAAACAGGGTAAGAAAAGTGATTTTTCTGCTCATGCTTTTATCTATTTTACTAATTCTAATACAATTTAAAATTTTCTGGAATTAAAATAATAAAAATAATCTATATAAATTTCACTTTTTCTGATAAAAATGTTGATTCATGTGCAAAATAGGAAGTATTTGTTATTCAGAATACTTTTTTTGTTTTTCGAGCAATTTTTCCGGGAGCCTGTATCTTGTTTCGACAGGCTGGTGAACAACCTTCTTTTTCTCTAAACCCACTTGTGAAATGGTCGGTTATCTGCCAATAACTTTACTGCATTTTTCTGTTTTTGTCACTTTTTATTCGTAATTTTGCCGGAGAAAAATGTAGAAATTCATTTACGCATGAAAAAAACGGGCTTGGGAATGCTCCTTGGGGGATTAGGAATGCTGGCAGGATGTCTGTCTCCTCAGCAGAACGGAGCAGAAAAGCAGGATGAAAATCAGGAAGTCATACAACGGCTGCAAGGTATCTGGCTGGATGACAACACGGAGGCACCTTTATTCAAGATTCAAGGCGACAGCATTTATTATGCCAGCCAGATTAATGCTCCGATGCCTTTTTCGGTGCACAATGACACGATGACGGTGTACAGTGCCCAACCCATTCATTATTTCATAGAAGAATGCCTTTCGTACAGCCTGCGCTACCGTACGTCGGTGGGCGAGACGGTGAGCCTGCATAAGGCCGAATCGGATACGTTGTCGTTTGGTACGGTGGTTCCGGTGAAGGTGGTAGAGAGTGAGGTGTTTGAGAAAGATTCGGTTATTTTCCACGGAGGAGAGCGCTACAGAGGTTATTCGTACATCAACCCGACCAAGAAGCGGGTAACCCTTGTCAGTATCAATGAAGAAGGTCTTCCGGTGGAAAATATCTACTATGACAATATCATCCACATCTGCGTGTACAAGGGAAAGGAACGTTTGTTCTCCAAAGATATAAATAAGGAAATGTTTGCCCGCGTGGTACCTGCCGATTTTCTGAACAACGCCATTCTGAGCGATATGGACTTTGTGAAGGTGGATGAAAATGGGTATCGTTACGTGGCTACACTTTGCATCCCTGACGGGGCGGCTTGTTATAATGTCCGGCTGGATGTGAGCAAGGAAGGAAGCATTGTTTTCTCTCGCTGAGCGGGAAGCTATAATGAAAAAATATCCTCCAGACTGTTTGGGTGGAAATCGCAGTCTGGAGGATATTTTTTATTCTGCCTGCTCCTTGAGCGAACGGTTTACTTGTTCTATGTAGTCGAGGATTTCCTGTCGTCCGGTCTTGTTCTCCGAAGACGAGATGAAATGCGGAGGCAGCTCTTCCCATTGTTCTTTCAGCGTGTCCAGAAAGCGGTTTACGCTGGCCTTCGTTTTTCCCACGCTCTGCTTGTCGGCTTTGGTGAAAATCAGGGCGAAGGGGATGCCGTTTTCTCCTAACCACTCGATGAATTCCAAGTCGATGCGCTGCGGTTCCAACCGGCTGTCGATGAGGACGAACAGGCAGGTCATCTGTTCCCGCTCCAGCACGTAGTATTCAATGAGCTTCTGGATTTTCTCCATCATCTTTTTTCCCCGCTGGGCATAGCCGTAGCCCGGAAGGTCTACCAGATACCATTCCTTGTTGATGAGGAAATGGTTGATGAGCAAGGTTTTTCCCGGTGTGGCCGAAGTCATGGCCAGTTTGGGATTCTTGGTCAGCATGTTGATGAGACTGGATTTTCCCACGTTGGAGCGCCCGATGAAGGCATATTCCGGAAGATGAGTCTGGGGGCACATGTCGGCCCGTGAGTTACTTACGACGAACTCTGCGCTGGTTATGTCCATAGGTTATATCTGTGAGTTGTTTTATGCAAAGGTAATATAAAAAACGGGATTCGGTGGAAGACTTCCTTGAAAATAATCTCCGCGAAATGGAGGCCGGTTTTTGTTTTATCCGTATTTTTGCCATTCGTATTAAAGAAACGATAAGCATGAATCAACAATATCCTTCAGTTTTACTGGAAAAAGCAGTGGGGGAGTTTGCCAAACTTCCCGGCATCGGACGGAAAACGGCCATGCGGCTGGTGCTGCATTTGCTGCGTCAGGATACGGCCACGGTAGAGGCTTTCAGCAGTGCCATTTCTACCTTGAAGAAAGAGGTGAAGTATTGTAAGGTGTGTCACAATATTTCCGATACGGATGTGTGCCGCATCTGCTCCAACCCTTCGCGCGACGTGACCACGGTGTGTGTGGTAGAGAATATACGCGATGTGATGGCGGTAGAGAACACCCAGCAGTATCGCGGGCTGTATCATGTGCTGGGAGGGGTGATTTCGCCCATGGATGGCATCGGACCTTCCGATTTGGAGATTGAAAGTCTGGTAAACCGTGTGAAAGAAGGCACCGTTAAGGAGGTAATCCTGGCGCTGAGTTCTACGATGGAAGGAGATACCACCAACTTCTACATTTTCCGCAAACTGGCGGGCTGCGATGTGAAGATAACCGTCATTGCCCGTGGAATCTCCATCGGTGATGAATTGCAATATACGGATGAGGTGACGCTGGGACGCTCTATTGTGAACCGTGTGGCGTTTACCGGAACTCTTTAAAGATAGAAAGAAATGGAAAAAAGAATGACTCGTCTGCTCCGCGTGCTGGAAGCGGAATTTGCCTTGTTCTGGATACTGGTCGTGGCAGGGTGTGTGTTGTATGAAACGGATGTGTTGCCTCAGGGGAGTATGGTGGGCGATGCGCAGGCAGAATACATCTTGCAGACTGTCGGCATCTTGCTGACGGTGTGTTTGATTCCCTTGTCGCTGCGCATGTTCAGCCTTTCGCTGACACGCTATGTCCGTCAGTTGTCTTTGCCCGAAGCATTGGTGAGCTACCGCCGCTGGTGTGAAATCCGTCTGGCTATGCTGCTGGCTCCGGCATTGTTCAATCTTACCGTGTACTATACCACGCTCGATGTTACCAGTCTGTTGTGTATGGGCATGCTGCTGGTAGCTTCACTGTTTTGTGTGCCGGGACGCGGCCGCCTGATGCGGGAGCTTGATTTACAGAAAGACGAACCGGAAAAATGAACACGCCATGAAACAGGGAAATATCAGCCTCCGCGCACCCGAGCCGGAAGATTTGGAAGTGATGCTCTCGTTTGAGAATGATGCGGCACTTTGGGAACTGGGTACGGCTACGGGCCCTTATTCCCGCTATCAGATGAAACGCTACATCGCGGAGAGTCAGAATGACTTGTATGCCGACGGGCAACTGCGGCTGATGATTGTGTGCGAGAAACAGAGAGTAGCCGGTATTGTGGATGTGTTTTCCTTTGATGCGCGTCACAACCGGGCGGAAGTAGGAATTGTAGTGCGGAAGGACTTGCGGGGGCAGGGAGTGGCGCAGACGGCACTTTCTCTCCTGGAATCGCATTGTTTTTCCTTGTTGGGTCTCCGGCAATTGTATGCCTATGTGCCGGTGAGGAATGTGGCCAGCCGGAAGCTGTTCACTTCAGCGGGTTACGTTGAATGTGGTATCCTGAAGGACTGGATACGGGTGGGCACTTCTTATCAGGATGTGTGTTTTTTTCAGAAAATCAACGGAATATAGGTCGTTGTAAAAACCTTTAAAACAGGGTTGAAAAAACGCCTTTGCGTTTTAGGTAAAACGCAAGGGCGTTTTACTTTAAATGCACTTGCGTTTGAAAGCAAACGCTTAGGCGTTTTTGAAAGCCGTTTGAGGGGGCTCTTTTTGAGGGAAATACGGGCATCAGAACGAATTGTGTAAGATAGAATGGCGGAAAAAATGTTGTTGCGGTTTGTTTATCAGTGAGTTAAGCGAAAACGGGCTTTCAAGTAAACGCAAAACGAAATGTGACATTACTTTACATCGGCTTTACGTCTAAACGGCCTAAACGCGGGCTTTAAATACGTTTTTGTTACATCACCCTATAAATATCACCTAAACGGGGCTGGAATAGGCTGTAAAGGCTTATTTCGGCCTTTTTTTATGCTTGTTTAAGCGTTTAGAAATCTGTTTAAGTACCCATTTAGACGGGAAAAACAAGTGGTTTCAGAATCTCCTTCTTAAATGTTAAAAAAGGGGTTGGGGATACCTTTGGGGATACCAGTTGGGGATACCCTTTTTTATTTATTTTACGCACAAAATAAAAAGTTGGGGATACCTTTTTAACTGGTTTTAAGTCGTGTATTTGGTAGGAGATTGCCTTTTGTGTGTGCTATTAATGCGTTTTAATCTATATTTTGATATAGATAGTATTATATATTTTCTTATTGATTATGCTGTAAAATTAATGTAAGTTGCTGATTTATAGTGATTATTTGGATGATAATACGTATTTTTACGGTGAAAACGTGTGTGTGCGTAGAAATAATGCAGAATAGCATAATCAGGATAGTGCGGAAGAGCTCCCGGGTAAGCTGCTTCAGATTCCGGTTCGAGTCCGGGTTCTGCTCCAATACTTTTTGATATTGTGTTTTTATAGGTATTAGATTTAAGGTGAACGCTCCCGGTGAAAGTCCGGGAGCTTAAATGTATTAAGAAAATACCGAATCAATTGTTATTTCCATTTCACAGCTTCATCAAGAAATTGTTTCAGTTGCTTTTTTGTCGACTCCATTCGCACAGAATCTGGGGATGAAATATATATAGAAGTAGCATTACTTCTTGTAATATCTCCATCGTCTCCCACTATATATGTATTGATGAATAAAGAATCCCCGAAATCTGTCGAGCATAAATAAGCATGAATAATCTTTTTACCTATATAGTGTGGAGTAAATTTAGATTTAAGTTCTTTCATTTCTTCATAATAACCTATAGTTTCATCATGAATAAAAGCTGAATCTAATTGTGCTTGTGCTTCTACAAGTTCTTGATATTGTTTAGTATCTTCAACCTTTGACATGGCACTATCAGTTACAGAGTATGCAATCGGTTCATAAGTCCAGGTCTCAGGTAAAGAGGATTGAACAAAATCTGATATTGATTTTTCTATTCCTTCTTCAGATGTATTATTACATGAGCAAAAAAATAAAAATGCAGTGAAAAGTATATGTGTAAATATTTTCATACAAACTTTAATCATTAATGTACATAATTAAAAGAACTTCCTGATACTTCCCAGAACAGCATATACTTTTAGAATCATGCTGATGGGAATTTCCTGTTCACAAAACTCCTCGCTTTTATTAGAAGGAATAAGCCGTATATAACCTTCTTTCTGGCTTAATCTGACTCTTTTCACAGTACGATATTCCTCTGTGACAATACCGTATATTTCTCCTGCAGGGAGATACTGGATAGGCGTCGTTACTTCACGAAGTGCGATAATGTCGCCATTGCTTATCTCTGGCTCCATTGAGTGTCCAGTAAGGTTGCACCATATCACTCCTTCCTGATTGTAGGGAGGATAATTAATATAGAAGTCAGGATTCCTAGTCTGATCATTTATGATTATATCAAAACCACCTATGAAATCCACATTAAAATAGGGTGCTCCTTCATGTAGCTGATTAACTGATGGTAGCTGCTTTTCTTTTTTCTCTGATTCTGAACGGAGCATATTCCCTTCTCCGGTAAGTAGCCATGCCGGTGAATATTGGGGATAATTTTCAACCAATATCGAAATCCACTTAGATTGAATATCCGTTCCATTATTGATTGCACGTGATAGAACACCTTTGCTCGCCCCTATACTTCGTTCTAAAGCACCTATCGTTATGCCTTCGTTGGATGCTATTTCTTGTATTCTTGATAAAATATTTCCCATAAAGTTGAAAATTATCCCTTTTTACTTGTTTGGTTGAAAATTATCCCATACATTTGCAAAGTATTCCAATAGGAACACGCCCTAAAGGTACAAAATAAAGACTATAAAACAATAGAATTATGGCAGAAACAAGAAAACTCATTAAAGCAAGCGGTGAACTTCAGGAAGAAATCGCCGCAAAACTGAAAGTAACAACCCGTTCTGTTCGTTCGGCTTTGGCATACGATACCAATAGCCCTACAGCAAGACTTATCCGTTCGTATGCCTTAAATCATGGAGCAAAGCTCTATGAGCTGAAGGAAATGGAAAATCCGTATTCGGAAGTTATTAACCTTTAAAAACAATCTGTATGAATCTTACAAAGTACTCCTCTAAGAACATCGAATCACAGCTTGAACATGTATGCGAACTGATAGACTTAGTGAAAGGTGATAGAGGATTTCGCGAGGCTGTTCAAGACGAAGAGTTTTGTATGCTAATAAAGATGCAGGCGCAACTGTTCGAAGAAATTAAGAAAAGAGAAAAATATCAACCAACTGCATAAGTGATGAATCCTTGCCATTCCCGGTTCGCGAGAATAGGGATGGCTCCTAACTCAAAACCATAGAATCATGAAACGAATCAATACTACTACACGCTATCTGCTGCTGATACTGGCAGCAGCCATACTGAACCGACTGACAGATGGAACAATGAACTTGATTATAACCGTTACCCTTTGCCTGGCACTTATACCTGCAGCAATACGTTTGGACAGAGAGGATAAGAGAGCACAGAAAAAGGAATGAATCACACACGGCTTGCAGAACTTAGTAAGGTGGCTGCCGTCCGGGTTCAAGTCCCGGAGCCGGACTACAATCTTAACGAATTAATCATGGAAATGTACGGAAACACATTATGCGTCAGCTTTACGGAGCTTGTGGGGAGCGGACTTATCAGCCAGCCCACCTATAAGAAATACATTCGTGAAGGCAAGCTTACCCTTCTCCAACGTGGAGGTAACGGACGCGAGGCCCTGATTGCCTACCGCTCCATGCCGGAACGGCTCCGTGCAGCATACGATGACACATTCAAGAATGCATACGAGGAAATGAAACAGCGTGAGCAGGAAAAGTACATCAACACACAGATTCGGTTCGATGCCGAAGCGGTACGGTTCTTCAAGGAATTTGAGCCGCGTATCGAGCCTTCCAGACAGCTGGAATACATCCTGAACGCCCAGGTGATGAACGAAATGGTGCGTACGGAGAAGGCACGCAGTGTGGAACATGCCAAAGGAGGTTTTGCCCGCCGTGCGGAAACATGGAGCAGCGTGCAGATTTGCTGTGAGCGTCTTCGCGAAATTACAGGCCACACACTGCCGAAAAATCAGGCCCGTCTGCGCGAGAAGTTTAATGCTTACAAGCGTGAGGGATACGTGGTGCTGGTTAGCGGTAACCTGGGAAACAGTGCCGCACGCCGCATCGGAAAGGCCGAAGGTGCTCTTCTGCTGAAGCTTCGCCGAAGCAAGTTCCCTGTCTACACCGATATGCAGCTCTTTGAGGAATACAACCGTCAGGCGGTGCTTCGCGGACTGAAAACCATCAAGAGTCCTACTACGATGCACAGTTACTTGAACGATCCGGCGGTAATGGTTTGGTGGTTTTCTGCTGTTCACGGAGAAAGGGAATTCAAGAACAAGTATATGCCAACCTTCGATACGGTAATGCCGTCCATGCCTAACTCGCTGTGGTATTCAGACGGTACGAAGATAAACCTTTACTACCGTGCATACGATGACAGGCAGAAGCGATGGGTGGCACGAACCACGGATGTGTACGAGGTGATGGATGCCTGCACGGAACTGTTCCTCGGCTACTTTATCGGTGACGGCGAAAACTTCTACAACCAGTACATGGCGTACAGGATGGCACTGCAGACATGGAAGGTGAAGCCTTATGAGATAGTGACCGATAACCAGGGAGGACACAAGAAGCTGGCCGCACAGGGATTCTTCAAGAAACTCTGCCATCTTCACAAAACCACGATGCCGCACAACGGCCAGTCAAAATCCATAGAGTCCGCTTTCGGACGATTCCAGCAGCAGGTACTTCACAAGCTTTACAACTTCACCGGTCAGAACATTACGGCAAAGAAGCTTTCAAGCCGTGTGAACATTGACCTGGTAATGGCGAATATTGACCAGCTTCCCACATTGGAAGAGCTGAAACAGCAATATGCCGACTGCCGCGAAGAATGGAACTCGATGCAGCATCCTACCAGTCCAACCGGAATGACCCGCAGAGAAATGTACACCGCGATAGAGAATCCGCAGGCACAGCCGCTTGATGACTATGAGGCACACGAAATCTTCATGCTGTTCTCTCAGGCTCCGGTGCAATACACAAAGGAAGGTTTCATCTTCCGAATGAACAAGCAGGAATACAGCTACATGGTGTATGGTGACGACGGACTGGTAGATATGAACTTCCACCTGCAGAACGTGGGTCGTCAGTTCCTCTACCGCTACGATCCGGAAGACATGACCCGCATCGAACTCTGGGCGGTGACTGACACGGGTGCCAAGTATGCGGCCATCGCCACACCGAAAGTCACTATCCATCGTGCCACTCAGGAACGTACAGAAGAAGAAAACGCTTATCTGTTTGCTCAGATGGATGCCAACCGCCGCACACGTGCAGCCATGCACATCGCCCAGGAGGAACTGTTTATGGAAGAAGCCATGGGCGAAGCATACACAAAGCTTCGTTTGCCGCGTCCGGTGGCTGTGAGCGAAAAGCAGCTTGACGGATACCGCGAAGAAATGAAGCGTGGCACACTGGAAGCTCCGGTACCGATTCCCGATACGGATATTCCGGAAGAGCCTGTACTGGCAGATGAACCGCTGACCTTCGCCTCATCAGGAGACTGGACAAAGAAAGTATCGAACCTGACGTTCGATGAACTTGACAGCTTGGGAAAATTCTAACGATTTGATTAAACAATACTTAAATACCTATTAAAACAATGAAAGGATTAACAACAGAAATGAAAGAACAGGTGCGTAGCGCACTGATTGCCTACCGCTCAAATTACCCTACGTTGAACCGTGCCGCAGAAAGCTTGCAGGGCGTAAGCTCGGCCACCGTGAGCCAGCTATGCAACGGAAAGTATGAACTGATCAGCGACGAAATGTTTGTACGTATCGCCACGCAGATAGGCTTTGCCTTCGATTCATGGAACCTTCACGAAGGAAAGACCTTCAAGGAAATCACTTTTACGCTGAGCGATGCACAGGCTTACAAGAACGTGACATGGATTGTGGGTGATGCCGGATGTGGAAAGACCACTGCGGCCATCGAATACCGCCGCACGCACCGCAACGTGTTCTACATCCTCTGTTCGGAAGATATGCGACGCTCAGACTTCGTTCGTGAGATAGCCAAGCAGGTAGGCGCACCTACTGACACGACCAACCTCCGCGATATGCTGGAGAACGCTATCAGCATGATTTCTTTCCTGGGAAACCCGCTGCTGGTGTTCGATGAAGGCGACAAGCTTACCGACAGCGTGTTCAACTACTTTATCAGCATCTACAACCGACTGGAAGGTCATGCAGGTATCGTTTTCCTCAGCACGGACTACATCAAGCGCAGAATGGATGCCGGACTTCGTTACAACAAGAAAGGTTACAAGGAAATAAACAGCCGCATCGGACGCCGTTTCTTCGATGTGTCTCCCACGGAAGAGAATGACATCTACGCCATCTGTCAGGCCAACAACCTGACCGACCGTGCCGATATAGAAGAGGTGCTGAAGGATGCCAAGCGAAGCGACAACGACCTTCGCCGCGTGAAACGATGTATCCACCGTCAGAAACGTATCATTGAAGCTCGCATGAGGAAAGGAGGAAGCAATGAATAAAGAGGATACCACACCGCCCCCACAGAAAAAGAAGTTCACTTTCGACCGCAATGCGAAGGGGGTTCGTGAACTTTTATCCATGAAGTTTGATGTGATGGATTTCAAAGGTCCCTGGTATGATGCTTTCGGCACTCCTGAACGCCGGGGTGTCTGGATCATCTGGGGAAACTCCGGAAGCGGAAAGACCAGTTTTGCCCTCCAGCTCTGCAAGTATTTGTGTCGTTTTGGCCGTGTGGCATACGACAGTATGGAGGAAGGTGCCTGCCGCACCATGCAGGATGCCATCCGGCGAACAGGAATGATGGACGTAAACAAGAAGTTCCTGCTGATTGACAACGAGAATATGGAAGAACTCAGCATCCGCCTCCGGAGACAGAAAAGCCCCGACATCGTGGTAATCGACTCTTTCCAGTACACCCGCATGACTTATCGCCAGTACATCGACTTCAAGGAGCAGCACAAACGGAAGCTGCTCATCTTCATCAGCCATGCCGAAGGCCAGTTGCCAAACGGACGCGCAGCCAAAGGAGTGATGTACGATGCCAGTCTGAAAATATACGTGGAAGGCTTCAGGGCCTTTTCGAAGGGACGCTTTATCGGTCCAGTAGGATATTACGACATTGTGCCGGAGAAAGCCCGGCAATATCACGGAGAAGAATAATCTTTTAATGAAGAATGAAAAATCAAGGATTAGCAATGAAAGACCGACTCATTACACCTCAGCAGGTGAAGGCACTGCAAGCCCAATTCCATAAGATGGGTTTTTCCGATGAAGACCGTCACGGGTTTATCAGTCAGTTTACTTCTGGGCGCACCGACAGCACTGCCGGACTGACGAAGGAAGAAGCAGGGTTGTTGCTCACCCGATTCAACCGTGAGGAAGCCGACCGACTACGCAAACAGGCACGTGCCCTGGTGAAACAGATATTTTCCCTGTCGTTCCGTATTTCCTGCCTTAACAAGAACTATACGAACGACACGGAAGCCGATTTTGAGATGAACAAAGCGAAGATTAACCAGTTCTGCCGTACACGCAGCAAGTTCCGAAAGAATATTACTGAGATGTCCCTGGAAGAGCTGAAGGAAGTAAAAAGACAATTTGAGGCAATGGCCAGAAAGGAGGAATGATATGAGAAAGCAGTCAGAAATAAACCGTGCCATCGAGCACTTGAAAGCTTGCAACGATAATGTGAGCCGAATACAGTTGGAAGTGCTGGAAACGAAACGCAGTGAATCATGGGTATTCAATCGGTATGTGCGCGACGTTCCGGAAGACGAACGCAACGAAACTCTTTTCTATGCCGCGCGCGATGCAGCCCAGTTCCTTTCAGGAAAGATTGGTATCAGTTCCATTTGTCCGGATCTGGAAGACGAACCCGAAGAAGAGGAAGAGCAGGAGGAAACAATTACACTGAGCCTTTCGGAGTACAAAAAGCTGCTTCTTCGCCTGGATAGAGTGGAACGCAGGTTAGGACTGAGAGTTGGCGATGTGGCTCCGGCACCGCGTAAAGACATTTCGGAAGCACCCGATGAACTGATAGGTCAGGCCGATGCGTGCCGCATGATTGGGTGCGCAAAGACCACCATCAAGCAATGGGCCAACAAAGGACTCATTACCCGCTATCAGAAAGGATACAACGTGTACTACAGCAGACGTGAGTTGCTCGGGAGCTCTGTTGTGAAAGATTATAAAGACAGCAAGAAAAAAGATTAAGCTATGGAACATACAATCGAACAAATTCAGAATGACATTATGAACCGCATGCAGCAGTTTGATTTCGGCGACCGTGTAACGATACTCCGTGAACTGGAAAACTTTTGCGGACAGCAGGCAGACGAAGCCATGAAAATGGAATACGACATGGCAGCAATGGAAGACGAATTAACCGACAATTAATAATCATTTAAACAATCATTAAAACTGAATTTATTATGGCAAAAAGAACCAAGAAAACAGTAATCAGCGGAGTAAGCCGCGAACAGTACGAACAGGCATTTGCAGAATTCGCTATGGCCGACGCAAAAGCCCAGTCACTCACCGCAAAGATGGACCAGGAAATGACGAAGATTCGTGAGAAGTACGCCGACCAGTTGGCAGAACTGAACGAAACGAAAGACCGCACCTTTGAGGTGATGCAGACCTACGCCACCGAAAACAAGGATACGCTGTTCGCTAAGAAGAAGAGTCTGGAATCGGCACACGGTATCATCGGATTCCGAACCGGAAATCCGAAACTGAAGAATCGGAAAGGCTTCACCTGGGCAGCCGTAACGAACCTTTGCAAAGAGTTTCTTCCTGATTATATCCGCACCACGGAGGAACTGGCAAAAGACAAGCTGCTTGCCGACCGTGACGTACCGGAAGTTGCAGAACAGTTTGCCAATATCGGCGTAGAGGTGGTGCAGGATGAATCTTTCTACGTAGAACCAAAAAAGGAAAGCGATGCGGTCCAGACGGCCTAAATACACGTATGAACGCCGTGGCCCTCTTTGGATTGTGTATCGAAATGAATACACCCAGTCCACATGTGAAGGCACTCCCATAGCGGAGTGTCATTCACCGGAGGAAGCACGAGACAAGGTTTACCAATTAAATGGATGGAAGAATGAAAAAAAAGTCTAAATACAAATGGTATATAATATTTACTATATACTTCATAATGGTGTTCCCCTTAGCTGTTATGACTTTGATAACTTATCTCATAAGAGTTCCATTTGAATTACTTGTTGAATGGATAGAAAATGTAAAATGGTGGCTTGTAAAAAGATATAAACCGGAATAGCCATGGCAGAACTCACTTTTAATTCACCCATCCGGCGCGACAAGTGGCCGCGCTGGATGATCAAGCTTCACGAATATCTTACCCGAATATATGACAGACCTATACCGGAAGTTGATTATGACGATTACGACCGGCTCAAACGGATAATATTTGAAAAGATAGTCATACTCCGGAAAGGGATGATACTGAATAGGACTTCGATATTCGTGTACATCGTAAAAGGAAACAGCGGATATGGAGTTGTTATCCTTCGAAACAACAAAGTAGCAATAACCTATTACCTGGAATAATGAACACTCGCACAAAAATCATTCTGTTCACCGCATTTTCCATCATCATCGGGCCGCTGATTATTTTGGGATTCATCCTGAAACTTGCAGGAAGAATGCTCGATATACTTGGCTGGCTCTGCTGGATGGAACCACGCATGGCGAGGAAAGGATGGGATGAACTCGTACATAAAATCAAAGAATCATGGAGCACGAATTAGGAGAAACGTTCACCTGGAACGGACATGCTCTCGAAGTAGTCGAGGTGAAAGACCCGGAAGACCCTTGCAGCGGATGCTATTTTTTTGAGCACGCCATAAGCTGCTACGGGAAAGGACTTGAATGTATGGACGATTCGAGAAGAGACCACACTAACGTAATATTTAAACAATCAACAAAAACAGAAGAATTATGATGCACAACTGGTTTACATGCAAAATCCGTTACGAGAAAGTAGCCGAAAACGGAATGAACAAGAAAGTAACAGAACCCTATCTGGTAGACGCTCTCAGTTTTACCGAAGCCGAAAGCCGTATCATCGAAGAGATGACACCTTTTATCAGTGGTGAGTTCGAGGTGTCTGGAGTTGCAAAAGCTAATTACAATGAATTGTTCCCAAGTGAAGAAGAGTCTGCCGACCGCTGGTTCAAATGTAAACTCTGGTTTATTACACTGGATGAAAAGAGTGGAGCAGAAAAGCGTACTGCATTCAACGTACTGGTGCAAGCTTCCGACCTTCGCGACGCTATCAAGAAGCTGGACGAAGGAATGAAAGACACTCTGGCCGATTACGTGATAGCTTCAGTATCCGAAACCGCCATCATGGACGTGTATCCATACGAAGCAGACCCCGATGTGAAACCTGAATTTAATGATGCAGACAGAAGATGAAAACAGAAAAGACCTATATCCATCGCCGCGTATGCCTTTGCCGCCAGTGCGGAGGAACCGGCACAGTGACCGTGTATGCAGAAAAAGATTTTCAGCATCAGTATCCCGAACATAAAGTGTGTCCGCAATGCCAGGGCAGCGGACGCGTCTGGCTTAGCGGAACAGTAATCAAGCAGATTGAACCTTATGCAGAACCAGAACCTTAATCTGTTCAAGCCTCGCAGGGTGGCAGCCAAAGTCCATTACAGCGCAATCAATCAGTTTATGTTTTTATGGATCAAGCACAGCCGCCCATGCGACTTGTCAGTCAAGCGTTCGAAGCAGAACCCGGAATACCTGGGCATCTGCTTCGATGTGGAAAACAACGACACAATCGACATGATGTGTGATTTAAAAACAAGTCTGAAAATTGAGATTATTGATTTATGAAAAAGAAAATATACATATCTCTCCCAATTACAGGACATGAAGACTTAGCAAAATTACGTGCGGAAGTAAGGCAAAAAGAATTAGGACAAAAGGGATTTGATGCAGTAACTCCGTTCGACGTATCACCAGATTCCAACGCATCTTATGCGGAACACATGGGACGAGACATTCAGGCTCTCTTGGAATGCGATGCGGTGTATTTCTGCCGTGGATGGCAAGACAGCAAAGGATGTCAGGCAGAATACGAAGTGGCGAAGATTTACGGTAAACAAATAGTTTTTGAATAATATGGATAAACTAAAAGTCTATTATGGCTGGTCAAGAATAGGAAATGTCCGTAAAAAACGTGCTTTGTCTGTCATGTTCGAGAATGATGCACAGGGTTGCAGAAGTGACCGTGGGCAAAGATGTCTGAGAACGGTTCAAGACACCGTGATTGAAAGGTACCAAACGGATGAAGAAATGGCTGATGGGAAACGTCAGAACCGGATATTTACTGAGTACAGCCTGTTCATCGACGAGAAACCTATCAATGGCAGCCTTGAAAGATGCTTGCTGATTAACAGAGAAGCTGACAAGAACAATGTTTCTAAGGACATGAGTGAAAGAATCTCAGAGGCGCTTAGAAATGCTTTCCTTTTTTCAAATCCTGAGTATAAAGAACCTTACTCACAACTTGAATTGAAATTTGAATGATATGGGAAAGCAGGAAAGTATGGATGACTGGTTCCAGATGGCTAAGGATTTGGCCAAAGCTGAAAGGGAACTGAAGATTGAGCAATGGGTTGAAGTAACTATTTACTACGGATATGCAGATAAACAAGTAAGCTTATATCACTACAATCTTCCCCGTGAGATGTATTTCCGGTACCAATGGGTAATCAGATGGAGGATGGCTAAATTACAGTGCCAATACCCCAAACAGATTGTATCTACAAGCCTGTACTTCTATGACAAGCGTTCAGGAGAATCTATGGATGTTAACGGTTGCCTTAGTAAACTGATTTCTGCAAAAGCCCAGATAACGAAAGCAGAACGCAGGATGAATGAATACATAGAACACAACCGTCAGAACAATCTGTTCTTTGACGAGGAATCCGATGAGGAACTGGTTAAGTTCCGCGAGAAACTGGAGCGCAAGAAACTCGAATGTGCAGAGTGTGAGAAACGGTTAGAATTATTAGTTGAAAGAAGGAGGAGTAATCAATGAAAGCAGTAATAATATACTCAGGTAAAGGTGGTGTTGGGAAAACTACGACTACTGCCAATATAGCAAGGCTTCTTGCTAAACAGGGAAAGAAGGTGTTCATAATAGATGCAGACATCAACACTCCGTCTATGAATACAGAATTTGAAGGAGAGCATCCACAAGAGAATATATGGATACATTCTTCTGGTAATATGTTTGATAAGTTCATTTATTTGGAGAAATCAATGGTAAGACAGTACCTTGGTTTAGCTAAAAAGAAATTGCGTTTAATAAATCCAGATTTTGTTTTGATTGACACACCTCCAAGCGTTACAAACGTACACATAGAACTTCTAAACAATGTGAAGGTAGGATATATTCTGTTTGTTACTCAGCCAACTAAACTAAGCAATCAGGATGTTCTTCGCACAATGAAATTTTTCCGTGAGAGATGCGGTCAAGTAAACTGTGGCATTGTGGAAAATATGTGTTATGACAATACAAAAAGAAATTATCCCATAAAGCTTTTAGCACAGATACCTATGCAGGATAAGATGAATACAGGTAACTTGTTGTGTAATGCGAAGGAAGAGTTTCAAAAGATTGTGGATGAAATATCTGCAAGTGAAAGTGTTGTCATTGAAGAATACTCTACGGAAAAAGGATATGACGAAAGCTTTGATATAACGGATATGTATCTTATGCAAAACCGTAGGAAATACGTTCAGTATGAACTTAAATACGATGACGGAACAGAAAAAGTCCTTTCTTTACCTTCACCAAAATTTTTATCTGTAAGTACTTTCAGTCTTTTCGTTGTAAAAGCACTTGATTATGTAATTTAAGTCTTTTTCATTCATATTCATTCCTCCATGTTTGGTATTAAGTCTTTGAGGTATGCCCATCTTTTCGTAGTGGCCGGATCGAATTTGTATTCTAAATCAAATTCTCCATTGCTGTTTTCGATCAATAGCAAAGAGCAAAAAGAAACAGGTTCTTCATTCGGCTTATGCCATACGTTGTTTATGCGCCAGTTGGCGGCTTTCATAAATCCTCTTGAGAAACCACTATTAAAAATGCTGTCCCATTCATTATCCGGTTCATCTAAACAAGATTGCAGTTCTTTTTCAATATCTTCTCTAGTCATAATATTTCTCCTTTCCACCTATCCCAGCAGCCACCACATGACTGCCAGGAACAGGTAATATAGTTTTGTTTTACTCATTTCCATTCATTTTCTTATCCATCCATTCAACAGCATCCTGTATGGATGAAACCTTTTTAAACTCACGTGTAACGCAGAACGTCATGTACTGACAGATAATTTCTCCCTTATCATTAAAGTAGATGTTGTATGCTCCAGTGCTATTTGCTCCAGTACACGGTATCTCAAGTTCCAAAGCCTTCAATGCTTTTTCAGCATCGCAAGTGAAGTAAGCATATATATCATGCGAAACCTCCTTGCATCCGGTCAATTTTACAATGTTTTCCATATCACTTTTTTGTTTTTAAATGTTTTCTGTATTTCACTGGTATAAATCGTTTGAGTTCCGGAAGCGAAGTAGAAACAATGTGCATCCATGCGTTCCACCTTTGTCCGTCATGGTCTCTGGATGGAATTGAACAATTCTGCCCTTGACAAGTTCCGCTTTTATTCTCAGCCTTGCATTTCACACAGCATCCTGCGCACTCAGAGGATAAATGACAAAGGATGCAAGCCTGTTCTTTACTAATTCCATAATCCAAGTTTAAGGACAGTTGAGTTTCTTTCATTTATTATTAGCAGTTAAACCAATCATCATATACATTCTCCCAATCATCTAAAAGACCAACTCTCAATCCAAAAGCATTATAGCACATTTCTACAGTTTCTTTTGGAGGTAGATAGCGTCCGTCACTTAGCATTATAAATCCATCGTTTATTTGCTGTTGTAACAACTCCATATCTACTGGCATAACTTCATCTGGAAATAAAACAACATTTCCTCTGCTTGTCTGATAACTTACTCTCGGTATCTCATAGTGTCCTTTTTGTCCGGTAAGTAACGAACAGATTCCTATTTCCCCGGCTATAAGGCGAACCTCTGTAAGAGGTGAATTTATTACCATGAAATATGCGTTTTCATCATTTTGAAAATGATTTACCAGTCTACTTATTTTCCCCTCATCGCAGTTTTCTATTCGCATGTCAGATCTGTATCCTAAGTCATCATGAGTTTGTATATAATTACGAACTTTTCCCCAAGTTCTTACAGAACACTTTCATCTGCAAAGAAAAGTTCAAAGAATCCGTATGTGTATCGTGCATGGTTGCAAAATGGTAAGATATTAGACAAAGAGCTTATATATGCCTATGGACAAAGCGTCACAACCATAAAAAGAGCAGATGAAGAAATTTATAATCGATTAATCAAATAAAATATTAATCTATGAACGCAAGAGACCAAAAGAAAGTATGTGATTCCGGCTTTGTTATACTCAGAGCCGGAGAAAGAAATGGGAAACCAATTATCAAGGCAAAAAAATTGGATAATCCTGACTCATGGGTAACAATTAGAAGTGATTTTAAATCTAAAGCAGAGCGTGACCGGTACATGAAAGAGTTGCTGGAATATGATTTCTACATTGAAGACTAACAAAAATCCCCGACACCGAAACCGGATGCCGGGGATTTCTGTCAATTATCAATTGACAAAGGTAAAACTACGGCAGGAAAATGAGGATGCGTTGAGCAAGTCGTAACACAGTGTGAAAAGATGCATGAATATGCTGATTTGTGTGCGTTTTTTCGTATTTTTGCGGAAAACATTATGATGAACTCTCAGCTTGATTTGTTCCCGGAAAATACGATTTCGCTTTCAAATATAGCACGGAAGATAACTCTTCCTCTCAAGCGAATGGCATCAGACAGGAAGGAGCGTCTGACGCTACGTAACCGCGCGATGGTGGCGCGAAAATACTACTGGGAAGAAATCATGCGCCGCCGTCCTGACGATGTGACAGTGATACTGGCGGAATATGAGTTCTTTGTGGACGAGAGAACCATTCAGAACGCGCTGATGGAAAATGCGGATTTCTATACAGACCTTTGCCGTCGTAAAGTGACGGCACGCCAGCTTCAGAAGATGTTTCCTACATGGAAATTCTGACTATTCGATTACAGCCGCTTCAAATACCATTTCATATACTTTCATTCCGTCCTCCCTTTTCTGAGGTACACAGCTACGTCGCATGTATGGTTGCTGGAAATGATCAAACCACTGTCCATGTATAGATTGCTTTATTTTTTCCAGCAAGTCAAAACGTTTCAGAGCCGTTTCACGTACGGATTCCGGAGTGTGGGTGTTCAGGCTTGCACAATCATTAAAGGCAATGGTAAGCACAGCTCGTAGGGTACATCGCTGTGGAACTGTCCCCATGGAAGACAAGTCTCGTGTGTCAGGGATAGATAAATCTACCAGACAACATGGCCATGCCACCGGCGGGCGTTCATCGGTGTAATAATCCAGCTGACCTTCGTCAGCATCAATCCAACGGAGTTCTGGCACTTCCGTTTCCAGCAGTTCAAATAAATTGATTAGGTATTCTTTCTTCATTTTAATATGGATTTAAAAAGTTGTTCGCTTACGGTCTTTAATTTACGTTCCAGTTCTGGACAATTTCCCATGAACTGTCTTTGAGGTATATTCATTTTCCGTGTATGGCTTTTCACTTCGACAGTTCTTTTCTTTTTCTTTCCTTTTCTTTTCAGCTTACGGGTGTGAGCCTTTACCACTACGCTTCCGGTAAAACCTTCGTTGTGAACCTGCGCGTAGGGAACCTTGCTGTTTCCGGCGGCAATGACTACCTTTTTAGGGGTTACCCTTGACACACGCACGCTGCCTTGCAGTTTTCCGCTGCGTACCAGCATGGTCCCTTTCTTCGGCTTGTATTTCGGGCTCAGTGCCGGCCATGGTTTACCGTCGAAAGACTTTTCTGAGAAACGGGTCCTGGAATATTCCTTGGCTTCTTCCGCTATCAGTTGGGGGAGTGCGCTCATTGCCTGGGCTATTTTTTTTGCAAATTCACCGTTTGTATTCATTTGTTTTTCAATTAAACAAGTGGTTTAAAATTAAAAACATTATCTTTGTAATGTTCTGACAACCGGACTAGATGGGGCCCTACCTTGGTTTGGCGGGGGGCAGCCGCAAGAAATGGAAAGACGCAAGGTTCGGTCAGAGAAATTCAAGTTGAGGTATGACACCGGCTATCCAATCCGGGCGGGCGGAGAATTACGGGATGACTCTCTTTTACGGTTCGGACGGAAGCAAAGACATACTTCAGCGTTTTTTTATGAGTAGTCCCCACCGGCGTTTGTCCCAGATGTTCTTTTTCATATACGCTACGGTCTTTCCTTTCAGATTGGTCTGCATGATGTACCACGTTTTCAAAACCAGTGCCTCACCCTCAATCTTGTAGTTTACGGCCACCACCTCATCGCGATAGAATTTCAGCAGACAGTAGGTGTCAAGCTGTTCTGCCTTTTCGAGCGAGTTTTTCTCTATCTCGTTGTTCAACCATACTTCGTCAGGATCCATCAGCGTATCGAGCATGGCATTCCACAGTGCAATACGGTTATCTCTTCCTTTTGCGGAAGTATGACCGAAAAACTGCTTTTCGTATATGACTATCTTCCGTCCGTCATAATCGGTCAGCGAAATCACTCCGTCCACAGCCTTTTCCTCCCATAGCTGCTTTTCATCCTGTTCCACACGTGGCGGCATATCAGTCTGCGCACTTTCCTTCATCTGTTGTACGGTAGGCTGTTTCCAACGTTCGGCAGTCATCTTTTTCAAGTAGGATGCGGCCTGTTCCGGAAACTTACGGATGTACATCTGGTCGGCAGTGAATATCTGTGCGGTGTCACAACGGTTTACTCCCCATCCTTGGGCTTCCTGCATCTTCCATTCTTTGGTAGCCAGAAAGTCCAGTACCCGCTGGCGCATAGCAGCCAAATCCTCACCTTCTACCTGAAATGTCATAAGCCCTCGTACACGGCATCGGCAGTTCCATCCGTTTGGAGGATATATCTTGTTCCAAAGTTCGTCATTAGCTGGAAGAATCACTCCGTGCAGTTTTTTATGTTCCTCACGTACACGGCCATCGGCTACGGTGAGGTATTGCCAGTAAGGGAAGACAGTCCTGTTCTGTACCAGTCTGCGGTACTGCGAAGTGGCTTCTGCTGTCAGTACGGCAGTATCGTATTCGGTTTGCTGCCACGTCCGGTTAAAGGCTTTTGTCACCTGCTGTGCCTTTTCCATAAATTCATTGTAACTTCCGCTTTCCCGGAACATTCGGTTGAGTTCCTGTATTTCCGCAAGCGTCTTGGCGGCACTGAAATGGTATAGATTTGTTTCCATGGCAGTACGGAACACATCATCGGGAGCATTGTAGGCAAAGCCAGTATCAATGTTTTTTACGTCTGATTTAAATGATGTTTGAATTGCATTTAAAAATTCTCCGGAAAAGAACCTGAAAAGATCAGGTGAGAACAGTTCCTCACCGTTCCACACTTCATCGGCTATCTTTTCGTCAAGATCCGAATCATCCTTCATGCGGACTGTGCCAGCCCCGGCTCCCGTCGGGGCTTCTGCGAAAAAACCTTTTATCCATTCCCAAAGGCTTTGTTTGTCCGTATTGCGTACAGGCGGTTCGTTTTCTTTTTCCGGATCTTTCTTCGGCTCCTGAACCTCGTCCGTACGGGGTTTCTTGCTTCCGTTTACAAAATGCTGCTGTACGGATTCCGGATGCAGGCTTTGCAGAATATCTTCATCGTTTTTTGGTTCTGGTATGCCAAACTTTTCGTATGCCCACGAGCGGGGAATGGGAAGTATTTCGCTCAGTGTTTTCAGGTCTGTCACGGAAAGTTCGTCTTTCTTGTCTACAAAAGAGAACTTTCCATCATGTACCGGGTATCCGCGTTTCTCCAGTAACGGCACAAAAAACTTGTTCAGCATGCGGATAACAAAACGACGGTCGCTGCGGTTCTTTTTTTCCTGCACGGCCAGATGCACCTGGCTTTGGCTGAGTGATGAACCGCTTTGTGTGGTCATGGTCTGTCCCAGAATCGTAATCAGTATTTCTTCGTTGCACGCCTTCCGGAAATCATCGTAAAGGGCTCCGTTGGTCGTTCCGCTCATCAGGGTGGTTTCTATCTCACTTTCTTTCGGAACTACCATATAAGGTGCGGAACCGGCTGTCTCGAATGCCTCAATCAACATCCTGCGGCTCGTATCGTCCAGAGAGTTATATTTCCCGATACGGATGGGCATACCGAACAGTTCGACAAACTGTGCCCAATCGCCAAAACCTCCCCGCTTATAAATGACGTATGGAGCGACTTTCAGCAAAAGTCCCAAATCATCATCTCGTCCCCACTGGATAATCATCTCGTCACCGGCATAGCTGATTCCTTCATTATCTCCTTGCTGGCGTACGATGACCTTTTCTTTTGGACGGATATGCTTTCGTGGAATGGAGTTGAAGTCAAATTCTGGAGAGAATGTAAATTCATCCACAGATATTCCCCAAAAGCGGCTCCACATGATGCTTTCCAGCAACCGCTCGAACTCCAGAGAATTGATAAGGTTTTCCATCACATCGGACTGCTTTCCGTCTTTTGTGATAAAATTAATATCGGCATCAGTAATCGCCTCTATACGCTTGTTGATGGCATCCGTCACGGAACCGTCAAGCATAATACTGGAGTACAGGTCATACAATGGGAAACGGATGCCTATATCGGCTGCACGTAGAGCCGATTTCCAGTTCCCTATGTCATTTATCTCACGTCTGGGAGGCGTAAGTACAAGAGTGCTGTAAATAGGGGTGGGCAGTGCCTTGCTTACTGTTGTCGGATCGGGAATGGCGGCTTTTCCCCTATAATTCTTTTTATTTTTCTTTGCCATAATCGTATCGTTTAAAAATGATTGTCCCGCTTTCGGTTATTTCCGTAATCCATCTGGCAATGGCATCCCGGAGCATGTCCGCAGTCCGTACTGTCCGGTTTGGCCGGAAGATTAGGGTTATTACGGTTTTGGTTGTTCTCCAGCCATTCGATAGCCCGGTTGTACCGTTTTTCACGCAGTTCCATATCTACCCCGGCATTGCAGAGGTTGACAAAGTGCCATGCCGCAATATCTTTTACGAACAGCAGAAGGATGGCATTTCGTGCGCTTCCTGTGGCCGAAAAGATGGCTTGTGTATCGTACTTGGTAAGATAACCGGATGCTTCCTCTATGGCGGCATCAATAGCAGAAAGCATAATCGCCTCATCGCCATGACTTATAGTTTCAATGTTTTCCTGGTAGATATGTGTGTACATATCTTCTGTTGTCAGGTATGCCATAATCTTAGAATCTTTTTTTGTTTGTATGCCTTTTACCGTGCCAGATACTTCCCGTTTCAATTTTGGCTGAAAGCTGCTGGCACATGTAGTATCCTCCCTCCACTGCATCAGGTCCGTCAGCCGGTGACGGGAGTCCGTCATCAAACAGATTGAACTGTTCCTGAAGCCGCAACATGTGAGGATTGTCTTTCTCTTTAATGTTAAGGACCAGTCTTCCGGCACGGTGCAACGGTTCCAGGTTTCCTTCGATGCGGGCAAACTTCTCCGGTTTCTTCCGTGCGTCCGGACTGATATTGATGTAGAATCCACGTTCTTTTCCCTTGTTCAGGAAAATTGGTTTGAATACCTGCTCGTAAAACGGGTCCTGAAGGGTGTTGTTTTCAATGAAACAACGCAGTTGGGCACGTTCCTTCACATAGTCTTGCAGATAGTAGTACCAGTTCACAAATTCATCGTTGGTGACATGCTGAAGGAAACAGGTGTACACATACAGCGTACCTTCATACAGTCCGCACAGGATGTTTGCCTTGAAGGAGTTTTGTGCGGCTTTCTTGCTGACCTTGTTGCTGTATGCCGGATCACCATAGCTGACAATGTATTTCAATTTATGTACAGGCGGGCATTCTCCCCATTTTATTTCATCGAAATAGTGTCCTTCAATGACAGGGTTATTGAAACATTCCTTCTGGCCAGCTGCCAGGCTGACTTGGGCCAGCACTTCATCGACGGCTTCTTCACTATTCTTTTCTGGCCATACCGATTTCCCGCTCCGATAGTCTTCCTGTGGGTCAGGATGGTTAATGTCTACCATACGCAGGTTGATAATGTCCCAATGTCCCAACGGCTTTTCACGGTCTGCCAGTTCACGAGCCTTATTTCCCGCACGTACCACGCAGCAGTCTTTAGCAATTATGTTGCCCGTCCAGATGGTCAGCAATGCCTCACTGATGGAACGGGTGAAGAATAAGGCATTCTCAAACCATCGCCACTTGTTGTTCAGCACTTCAATGTTTCGGCATTCCTCGTCGGTATCGTAGTCGTCCATGAGCAGCAGGTCAGGTCGCACTTCGTCCAGCTTCACACCACGCGGAGATTGTCCCCATCCCATAGCCATAAACGAAGCCCTGTTTGACAGGACGAAATAGTCTTCCGTCCATTTAGTTCCTCTCATGTCCCCGTAGAAGTATCGAAGGCGCTCGTTTGCTTCAAATTGGGCCCGGTACACGTTGAGCAGTTTGATTGCTGCGTCACTGGTAGCAGAGGCAAGGATTATCACCCGCTTGTTCTTCTTCACAATCACAAGGTAGAGTACGGTCATCATTACAATGGTACTTTTTGCCAGCTCACGCGCCCACGAAAGTACCTCGTACCAGTTGCCTTCGGAATGATTTATGATACGACGAATTGCCTTCTTCTGGAAGCCCGCAAACTCATATTTGGCAAACTTGTAGAAGAAGAATTTCATCCATGCTATTGGGTCGGCCTCCAGTTCTTTCAATTTCCGGGACTTCTCTGCATCGCTCATGGTAAAGTCCACCGCAGTCAGTGTACGCACCTGTTGCAGGAATTCTTCCCAGTCTTCCACCAACTGTTTGTTTTTTCCGGTCAGTTTCTGTCTTGCCATATCATTTCAGTTGTGTCTTAATGAATTCGTCAAACTCGGATGAAATATCGATCGCCTTTTCCGGATTCCGGGTACGCAGCCATGTCAGGAACTTCTTGCTTACTCCGATAATGTCTGCAATGCCGAAATCACCCTCCATTTTGGAGATGGCGGCAGACAGTTTGTTGATAGTATCTGCCTGGGCAGGTGTAGCATATTTGGTATCCGATTCACTGATAGCCTTGTTTATCTGGGCAATCTGCATATACAGATGGCGTATCTGTTCCTCACGGGTGGAGGTGACAGCCGCACGCAACATCTCCCAGTTCTCCTTTTCCGCCCATCTTCCTACGGTTATACGGCTTACGCCCACTTTCTGCGCAATATCCTGAAAAGTCATGCCTTCCTGCATGAACAGCAACTTTGCCCAGTCTTTTTTCTGTTGGTTTGTAAGGTTGTTTGTCATGTCCGTTCGTGTTATTTTTAAAACAAAGGTAGACAGTTCCAATGAATTGTACCAATCGGCTTGTAGTGCTTTCCATATTTATGTAACTCGTTGCATTACAGAATGTAATGTTTGCAACCTGATTTGTCTGATTCAATTTTTCACCCGAATTTTGCGATAAACAAGCATGAGCACAATGAACAAATCATACAAATTTACCGTACACGACGAATCGGTCAACACCTACGGTTTCCGTATGCTGACAGATGGAGCCAACCTGACGGAATTTGAGAAAAATCCCGTCATACTGTATAACCATAATGACTGGGAAACGCCAATAGGCCGTGCCGACAAGGTATATAAGGAAAGCGGGACCATAGTGGCGGAAATCGTATTTGATACAGACGACCCAAAAGCCGCTGAGATAGCCGGTAAAGTAGAGCGTGGATTTCTTCGTATGGCATCTGTAGGAGCATGGCCTCCGGAAGAAGCTACGGATGACGAACTGATGAAACTGGACGGACAGACCGGACCTACCATTACACGCTGGACACTCCGTGAAATATCAATCTGTCCGATTGGAGCGAATCACAATGCTTTGGCCATGTACGACCGTATAACAGGAAAACGGATTGACCTGTCGGACCGGAATACCGTAATCCGTCTGACTGACAATATAAACGATGCGAATATCAACCCTAAAAAAGGAAACAATATGAGTGTAATTACACAGATGCTGCGTCTGTCCGATTCGGCCAGCGAGCAGGCAATCGCCGAAGAAGTGCGCAAACTCATTGCATTGCGCGACCAGTATCAGTCGGAAATAGTCGGACTGAAAACCGAGAATCAGAATTTGAAGAACAAAGTGGAAACTAATGAGCAGAAGGAACGTGAAACAAGAAAGACACAGGCTGTCTCTTTGGTGGATGCTGCCGTAAAGGACGGACGTATCGACGCTTCTGGACGTGATGCATGGCTGAAGAATCTGGAGCGTGATTTTGAGAATGCTTCCGTGCAGCTTGCTTCTATAACCAAACGACAGACAGTCGCCACACAAGTAATTCCTGAAGGAAAGTCTGGTGCAATAACTCTGCGTGACATGACTTTCCAGGATATCCTGAAAGCCGACCGACTGAAAGAACTGAAGCAGGACAAGGAACTTTACCGTCAGAAGTTCCGTGAAGCCTACGGGCATGAACCAGCTTAAACCGTTTTTACAAACCATTTAAAACAGACAAAACATGGCAGGACTGAACAAAGAAATCTGGCTTCCCGGAATCGAGGAGCAGTTTATTCCGGACACCTCATTTGTTGCAGAAGGTAGAAATCTCGATGCATGGACAGATAACGGTTTCCTGAACCTTCAGGAAGCGGGTGTAAATCCGGAAGTAATTGAGAACAATGAAGTATGGCCTATTCCTATTGTAAGGCGTGAAGATATTCCACACAAACTGGAGATGAAACGCTTTGATACGGAAAATACCGTACACATCAACGCTATCGAAGTGGAGGAATCGGCTGGTAAGCGCGAAAGTGTCATCCGCGGACACCGTGTGTCTTTGCAGACTAAGTATGCCAAGATGGCCGGATATAACTGGTCACCGGCAAAAAACACGGAAACTACTCCGGTAAATGTGGTCAGCACAGGGAACAAGAGCAGTATCAACAATACGTACTATGCCTTTACTTATGAAGAGCTTCTGAAATTGGATACCCAATGCAACCTGATGGATATGCCTACAGAAGGACGAATCCTCCTGCTTCATCCATGGCACGCAGCCGATCTTCGCAAACAGGATCTGGAAATGTACAAAAGCTTCTTCAACGGCAGCTCAATGTTTAATTTCAAGGTATATATCACTGCAATGACCCCACGTTACAATGGGGAAACAGGGCAACGTGTAGCATACGGAGCTCCTGTAAACGGTACGGATGCTATTGCCTCAACCTTCTTCTATAAGGAAGCGGTAGGAGCTGCAAAGAGCAGTTTCGATATGTACTACCGCCTTAATGATCCGGAATACCGTGGTGACGTTATCGGCTTTAACATGCGCGGACTGGCACTGCCTACTACCGGGAAATATCTGGGAGCTATTGTAACTAAAAAGCATGAGTAACAAACCTTTAAAAAAACGATAAGACTATGAGTTATCTGAATAGTAAATCAGGACGTACATTTGATTTTACCGCTCCTTACACGGAAGAAGGAGAACGCTGTCAGCGTATTCCTTTTCCGATTGCAGTAAACCGTAAGCCAACCGACAGTTCACATATTACGCATGATACTAATCCGCAGGTAATGACGTTCGACAGTACTGCTTCTGCAGGTACTTATACTGTGAACACACAGGTGCAGCCTGGCTCCTTGCTGATTGTGAACAATGAACACACATCAAACAAACAGACGATAGGTGGTGTGGAATGTGCCGCAAACGATAGTACTGTACTGATGTGGACCGGAAAGAAGTATGTACAAATTTCTAATGCTGGTGCATAAGGAGGAATGAGGTATGAAACACTTTACAATGGGTGAACTTTGTGCCAGTACCACTGCCGACGCTCATGGAATCAAGAATACACCGCCTCTTCAGGAGGCGGGTAATCTGAAAGCTCTTGCCGATAATGTGCTTGACCCGCTCCGCGAATGGTACGGGAAACCGATTGCCGTCAACTCCGGGTACCGTTGTACGCAACTGAACCGGCTGGTAGGAGGTGCGGCAAGCAGCCAGCATCTGAAAGGTGAAGCTGCCGACATTACAGCAGGAAGCAAGGAAGAAAACCGTAAACTCTTTGATTACATCAAAAGCCATCTTCCTTTTGACCAGCTTATCGACGAAAAGAATTATTCCTGGGTGCATGTGTCTTACAAGCGCGACGGAAACAACCGGAAACAAATATTGAAACTATAACCATGGCGTAGTATGCCAAATGCTACGCCAATAAAGCACAACAAAATGAAACGGATTATCTTATTTTTCTGCCTGTGTTTGATTACAACACTGGCTTCATTTGCGCAGACCGTACTTCCGGCTGCAGAACCTGAAACATCGTTCCTTATCGACCTGGGAAGCTTTACGGGAATCGTAGCCCTGGTTTCTACCTTGGTGACACAGATTCTGAAGGTTGTTCCGGCTATTTCCGCAAGCAAGCTGGCCAAAATTTTGATTTCATGCGGTGTGGGCATGGTAGTATGTATTATTGTCTGGCTGTTGCAACTCACTCCGTTACTTACAGGCTATATCTGGTGGCAGGTGCTGATTTACGGACTGGCGGCGGGACTCAGCGGATGCGGATTCTATGATGTGATTAAGGCTATCGGGGCACTGTTTAAAAAAGAGTAGAGCATTATGGATTGGACCCTGTTACAGCCACTCATGGATTGGCTGGCTCCTGCCGGCTGGCTGGTAACTGCCATTGCCTGGTGGCGTGACAGAAAAGTATACCAGGTCCGCGCAGTGAAAGAAACCGAAGGCACTTACAAGACTCTATACGATGATCTGAGTGCCACCGTACGCGAATTAAGCAAACAACTGAGAAAACAAAACGAAAGAAATATTAACCATGAAACGGCTTTACGCAAATTACATACTTGCAAGTATGCTGACCGCTGTCCTGTCATTATCTTCCTGCGCCAGCAGCAGAAAGGCCAGCTCGGCCACCGTCCGCTCGGACAGCCTCCGAACGAGCGTAACCGAGCAAACAACTTACGAGCCGGTCCCGAAGAGGACGGCGACCTGCTCGGTGAGTGCGGAGCAGTGGCTGAACCTGAGTAAACTTCCTGCCGGATTTGGGCTGAGCTATCGGAACGACGGTCTGAATATTGACATACAATCGGACGGAGAAGGTGGCGTGAACGTCACAGCTACAGCCGACAGCACAGGAAGACAGGTAACCGTAACACGTACGGAAACCGACCACCGCATACGTGATGAAACTGTGAGCAATGAAGTGAAGGAAATACGCCCGGGAGCGCAGGGATGGCTGACAGGAACAGCCCTGACCCTGCTGGGTATTTTCCTTATCTGGCAACTGATTAAACGATATTTAAAACACGATTAAAAACGACAATATTATGGCAGATACAAGCAACGGACTGATGTACGGCGTGGCGAAAGTAGCTTTCAAGCCTTCCGGAGAAGGAGGTGAAGAAAAGACGTTGGGCTGGTTGGATGAAAACGGAATGCAGCCGGCAGGAAATGCGCCTACCTTTATGGATGTGATGGCCGCACAAGTAACAGACGGACCGGTAGACAGCATCATGACCAATCCGGGAAGCGATGCGTTCACAATGAACCTTATCCAGCTGAATGCGGAAAACATGGTGAATGTGTTCGGTGGAAAAGCCGAAGCTGACGGCTCTTATACACCACCGACAAAGATGGTAGCCAATGGCGTACTGACTATCACTATGCATTCAGGCCACAGTTTCCGTGTATTCAACTCCCGATTGAGCCGTAACGGATGGCAGAATGGTATCAACATGCAGAATGTGCTGGCAATGGGTATCCGTGTGGATATGCTGAAAACGACCGACGGCAAGGAAAGACGTTACCGCATCTATCCTCCCGGTGTGGTTCCCGACACATCTGACACAACCGCAGACGCTAAGGCATGATGAAGGCACAGGATATAGAACTGCTGGCAGGCATATCCCTCAGTGACGGGGGAATCAGCCTGCCGCTTCATACGGTATTTCGGAAACGTCCGTTCCGCATTACGATGAAGACACCTACCACACGCAGTCTGATACGAATCAGTAAGCGTTATCTCCGAATCGGGGTGACTCCGGAAGAATATGATGCATACGACCTGGACCAGCGTATCCGGTTTGTCTTCCTGCATGGGAATGACATCAGCCGCATTGTAGCATACGGAATTGTGAGAGGGCCTGTACTGGGAAGAGTGCTGAACCGCATGGTGGCCTGGATTCTACGTGAACTGATGACACCCGACGAACTTGCAGCCGCCTGGAGACAGGTGCTGAACAGTACATCTACCACGTCTTTCGGGATTATTATCGCATCGGCAGCAGCTCTGAACAAGATGCAGCCCTTAGCGAGCCGGAACGAGAGCGCAAACGACAAGAGGAGTTAAAGAAGGGACATACGGAACCTTCGCATAGCCTTTTCGGCGTAGTAGGTCAGATTGCCACGGAAACAGGATGGAGCATTGACTACATTCTGGACAAGGTAAATGTAGTTACCCTTCAGCTCATGATGGCAGACATGCCTCACTGGGTTCCTCCGCAGAAACCGGACCTGATGCAGCAAATCCGTGAAATGGAGGAACGTGAGAAACAAAGAAACAGTCGCACACAAACAAATAACACGAATACGACAAAGGGAATGAACCCACTGGAGTTCTTTACCAACTATGCGGTAAAGGACTGATTATTTATCATTATAAATTGAAATCATGGCAGTACCTGTACAGCTCGAAATATTCATGAAAGACCTTACCAAAGCCGGACTACAGAGCGTTGGTAAGAATGTGGATGATGTGGAAAATCAGACTCTGCGACTGATTGAAGCACTGAAGCAGGTACGTGCCGAACAACTTAAGCAGCTTGAATCGAACAAGCAATCTGGGAAGAGCTACACGCAAGAAGCGGCCAACGTACAGGCTTTGACCGGACAAATTAACGGATTGAAGGCAGGTCTGAAAGACTTGCAGAAAACGAAAGAGGAGACAGCCAAGACACCTTCTATCGACATCGACACAGAAACTGTTACCCGTAAGACAAACAACCTGAAGATGCAATTCAGCCAGGTAGCAAGAGAACTGCCATCTTTGGCCATGGGGCCGCAGATGTTTATCCTCGCTATCTCCAACAACCTTCCTATGCTGGCAGATGCCATTGCCGATGTGCGCAAGCAGAACGAACTTCTGGCGGCATCAGGAAAAAAGGGTGTGCCGGTATGGAAACAGCTGGCAAGTTCAATATTCAGCTGGCAGACGGCACTTGTGGCCGCCATATCGCTGGGTATTGTGTTTGGAAAGGATATTGCGAACTGGGTTTCCTCTTTATTCAAAGCCAAAAAAGAACTTTCTGAAACTCAACAGCTACAGGAATCATTGAACACTTCCAGAAGAAAAGGTGGAGAAGCTGCGTCTGAAGAGTCTGCAAAACTTAGAATTCTTTATACAGCCAGCCAGGATACATCAAAATCCATGAGAGAAAGGAATAAGGCTGTAGATGAGCTTCAAAAAATGTATCCGGATTATTTCGGTAAACTAAGCAATGAAGCCATTTTAGCGGGGAATGCCGCATCTGCATACGATGAACTGACTAAGGCAATTATACGTAAAGGTCAGGCGCAGGCTGCAGAAGATATTGTTGCAGATTATTCAAAAAGAAACTTTCAGTTGCAACGTAGTATTAATGCTGATACAAATTGGACAAATCAAAATAGAACTGCATACGAAGCCGCTTTGAAAGAACGTGATAAGATGTGGGAAAACTATCGTAAGGTAAACCAAGGAAGTTTCATTGTAGATAGTGCTGCAAAATCATGGATTAGCAATACAGCGGAAGGAAAATTGATTGAAGAATACGAGCGTCGTATGTCAAATATAAAGAAGTATTCTGAAGAAATTGCAAAGAACAACAAAACAGTAGAGGGTATAGTCAAACAGATAGACACATCGGCTTACACCACTGATTTCTCTGGTAGCTCCAAAAAGCAGAAAGAAGAGAAAACCGACTACGCCTCCCAGCTTGCCGATGCCCGCGTAAAAGCACAGCAGACTACGGAAAAACTCCGCATACAGATTATGCAGGAAGGTATTGCCAAGCGTATGGCAATGGCCAAGCAGGAATACGATGAGTCTGTGGCTGACATTGACAAGCAGGAACGGGATATGCTTGCAAAAATGGATCAGGCACGAAAGCAGGGTGACAATATCCCACAGAGCCAGTACGACGATGTTAAAAATACGGCGAACACCAACCGTATGCTGGCAGAACAGGTGTATAACGAAAAGATATATCAGATTGAACAGGAATATCGCGACAAGGCCACGCAGAGCCTTATCGACTACAATAAACAATACGGAACGTATCAGGAGAAGCGTCTGGCCATTGCAATGGATTATGCCCGGAAGATTGCCGCTGCGGAAACAGAAGGAGAGGCCAACGTATTAACCCGTGAACGTGACGACAAGCTGGCCAGCCTGGACTTTGAGGAAATGAAGAAAGGGATGGACTGGGACAAAATCTTTGGTGACCTGGAGCGTGTGTCTACTGATACGCTGGAAAGTCTCCGAGAGAAGCTGAAACAATACCTGGAAGGAATAGGCGATGACATCAGCCCCGAATCTTACAAGGAGGTACTGGATGCTTTCAAGAATATAGACTCCGAGCTGGCCGACCGTTCCCCATTTGATACGATGAAGAAGGGGTACGAAGATTACAAGTCTGCGATGGAGGAAGTACGTTCTGCTCAGAGCCTTCTTCAGCAGGCGCAAGTCGGCGGAAGTGTTATCGTGGAAGAATATGACGAAGCAACCGGAACCCTTACACGTAAGCTGATTACTCAGGCAGAAGCGGAGGAAAGACTTCGTGCTGCTCAGGATAAACGATACAGTTCCCAGAAGAGTCTGACGGATGCGGCAAATTCTATCGGACAGAAAGGAATGGCAATCGTCAATGCCGGAAACGACATAGTGGATATGTTAGGAAACTTTGGCGTAAAAGTTCCGGAAGCGGTGAGTGAGACATTGAACGGAGTCAGTCAGGTAATGAGTGGACTGGAAAGCATTGATTTGACAAAACCATTCAGTGCTATTACAGGGTCAGTTAGTATATTGACTGGAATAGGCAATACGATAGCTGGACTGTTTGGTTTCGGAGGTGCCGATTATTCCGGGTACGAGAATATGAAATCAAAGTATGAAGGACTGATTGACATTTGGGATTCGCTCATCTCCAAGAAACAGCAATATATCGACATTGATTATGGTGCAGAAGCTCAGAAAGCAGCCGAGGAAGCTAAAAAACTGGTAGACGTGCAGATTGAACGCCAGCGGCAGTTGATGGAAGCTTTGTCAGGAAGCGGTGCAAGCATCGGTAGTCACTCTCTTGGATACCGGGTAAACCGTGGAATGAGTGCGCAGGATTGGGCAAGGCTTTCGCAGCTTACTGGAGCAAATATACAGGGATTTGGTGACGTGATTAATTTGGATGCGGATGTCATAGGTAAAGTTCTTCAGGACGAAAAGTTTGTGTCGGTACTGACTGCTGTCAACTCTGAGTTTGTGACCTACATTCAGAATATAGACAAGTATAGCGAACAGTTGAAGGAGATTGCTAATCAAGAGAAAGAAGCATATACTGGGGTTAGCTTTGATGAATTCCGTGGCAGCTTTGTTAGCATGCTGTCGGATTTGGATGCTACCAACCAAGATTTTGCAGACAATTTTGAAAAATACCTTCAGAACGCCATATTCTCTTCTCTGATTGCTGGAAAATACAAACAGCAAATTCAGGAATTATATGACACATGGGCTACAAAAGCAGAATCAGGAGGTGAACTGACCAAAGATGAAGCCGGTATATTAAGAAACAAATATCAGGATATTATTAATGATATGCTGGCAGAAAGGGAACAGATAATGAAAGATTTCGGATGGACTTCATCGGAGAATTCTGGCAGCAGTCAGTCTCCCAGCAGCGGTGCGCTGACCACCATGAGCCAGGACAGCATATCCACTTTTGAAGGAATAGGACGAAACATGCAGACGCATCTGGCAAATACGGACAAGTTTGTGCAGGAAATCCGCAACACGCAGAAGCAGGACAGCCAGACGCTGGCCACCATAGCCGGACATACGGCACACCTGGTGGAGATACACGATATTTTAAGTGATATGAAATTGAACGGAATACAGCTGAAGTAGCTTTTAATTTTTAACTATTAATTATTAACTGAAAAGTGGACCTGACAGGATTTCTTTTAATCAACGGAACAGACGCATGGACGGAATACGGTGCTTTCCTCGGTGAGACGGAAGAAGGCGGACACGTGAACATGGATGCTTTGCTTCGAATGCCAAAGGCAAAGGACATTACCACCGTCGACTTTCGGGAACGGGTAGGGGTAGAACTTCCTCAGAATCCGGACGTGAAACTGAGCAGCATCGAACGGACCTTGCAGTTCTGGCTTCGTGGAACCTCCTCTGCTGACCGCCTGGACAAATACCAGCGTATGATGACACTGATCACCTCCGGAATGCTTACGATAAATGTAAAGAATTACCGGACTTACAAGATGTTATATCAGGACATGCCGGCAGAACCGGACTGGTACGAAAGCTACGAAGGAGACCGCTTCTATGTGCTGTTTTCACTGAAATTTTTGGAGCCGCAGCCTTCTATTTAGGAATTGATTAAACACCGTTTAAATGGAACTGAAAATATACGATAAAACGAACATCCTTCGACTGATAGCCAGCCCGAACTCTTCTTCCAGTGTCACGGAAGAAATAGGTGGAGAATGCAGCGTATCTGCATCCTTCACCCATACCGAATACGTGCCGCTGGATGTGGATGACTACATCGAGGTGGAAGGCGTTCGATACAAGGTAAAGTCACGCTATCGTCCGAAACAAAAGAACACACAGACTTATGAATACAGCGTGAAGTTCTATGCACCGATACATGATGCGGAAGATACACTGATGCTGTTCCAAGAAGGCGAGACCACTTCTGAATTCAGTTACGACGGTGGACCTCGTGAACACCTTCAGTTGTGGATTGATAACATGAACCGCCGAGCCGGTGGAAATCTGTGGAGCATCGGAACGGTTATTACCGCCGAAAACAAGGTGATTGATTACCGGAATGTGAAGTGCTGGGATGCGGCTTTCGGCAGCAACGGCATCGCCGCCACATTCGGCACTGAAATGTGGGCAGACGGTTATGTGATTAATCTCTGCAAGGCTGAACGTGGGGAAGTGGTGGAACTTGGCTACCTTCAAGGGCTTACCAATCTGGCACAGGAAGATAACGGGGAAGTGAAATTCTTTACCCGTCTGTTCCCGTTGGGCAGCACACGCAATATTGATGCGACAAAGTACGGGTATTCCCGTCTGCAACTTCCAAGCCGGGAAATATATGTGGACAAGAACGTAGACTTGTACGGAGTGAAGGAAGAAACGGAAGAAGCTGCGTTTGCTGAGATATATCCTCAGTATGTGGGTACGGTTTCGTCGGTTCGTACGGAAGAGAAAACCAGTGAGGAAGGACGGAAGTACACCGTATATTACTTCAAAGATAATGGAATGACCTGGAATCCGAAAGACTATGAGATTCCGGATCTGGACTATATGTTGAAATTTCAGACAGGCGAACTGGCAGGACGTGGAACTGATGGTTCTTTCCAGGCGGCATGGCATGAAGACACACGGGAGTGGGAAATTATAAACGTATATCCGGATGATACGACTCAGATTCCTGGAGGTGTGATTGTACCAAATCCAGGTGACAAGTATATACCATGGAACTTCGCCATGCCGCAGGAATACATCACCGCAGCGGAACAGGCATACAAGCAGGCAGTAGATGACTTCTTGAATACCTACAGCTTTGACCCAAACAAATACACCGGAACTACTGACCGGAACTACATAGAAAAGAATAATACACCGCTCCGCATCGGATGGAACGTGCGTCTGCTTTCAGAACAGTATTTCGGATCTACCGGAGGACACAAGGATACACGTATTACCAAGGTGCAGCGCAAGTTGAATGACTTGTGTCAGGCTACGATTACCTGCTCGGATGAAGTAGGGTCGGGGTGGAAATCCTCGGTAGATAACTCGCTGAACTCGCTACGGTATGAGGTAGCCAGACAGGCTGAACAATATGTATATGATGTAATCCGGTCGTTCGATGAAAAAACACCGTCTGATAAGAATATATTCAGTGCATTAAAATCGTTGAAGACACATCTTCGTAAGGATGCGCCTGACCGGACGGAGTTTTTGATGAAACTTCTTGGCGGTATTATATCTCCTTTTCTTACATCTCCCGATTTTGTAACTGGAATGATGGGGGCCGGCATGTCATTCTCTTCAGAGGAAGGCGGTGAATCCGTCGGATGGATTGACAAGCTGTACGTGCGAAAGAAAGCCATCTTACAGTTACTTTCTATCATGGAGACCGAGCTGGCCGGAGCTTCCATGATGTTTAACTCTTCAGGAGCACGGGCTACGATAACCAAGGTTGAGCGTATAGATGCGGTCCCGTTCTTCTACTCAGACGGTAGCGCGAAATATTACTCGGACGGAAGCAGAGCATACGTACAGCCAAGCGCACATGGCGCCGTGTACCGCTGTTACTTCCTTGTAGATGATGGTGAGAAAGCAATCGAAAACCGTTTCCGGGTTGGCAACTTGGTGCGCAGCCAGTCATTCAATATCAAATCCGGAGTCTATGAGAATGTTAGTAATCATTACTGGTGGCGGTTAGTTACTGCTGTAGGTGATAATTGGATAGAAGTTTCTGTAAACCATTGTGACGAAGGCAGCGATATACCGGCAGTTGGAGATGTAATGGTACAACTTGGAGACATATCGGATACGGATTTTCAGGCTGCAGTCGTGCTGTCTGCATACGGAGACGGTGCGCCTTCTCTTACCTTCTATCATGGAATCAACAGTTACTCACTATCTGGGAAAGATATTGTCTCGATTGGATACGACCGTCTAACTAAAGAAGGATACTTCAATGTGTATGGACGGGCCTATATCGGTAACAGGGAACAAACGAATTACCTCAGTCTGTCTGACGGGAAGCTTGTTGGAAGATTTAGCGAGCTCATGCTATCGTCTGGTAAATCAGTTGTAGAGGTAGCAAAGGACGAAATAAGCCTTGAACTGGAAGATACAGGAATCAACGTCAAAGATAGGACTGTAACGGTACATGCAGATAATTTCTTTGTAACCAACACATACGGTGAACCGATTGCTGTTTTCACTACTGATAAAAACGGACGTCCGATTGTCAAGGCCGAATACATTGACGTGGACAATCTGAAGGTGAAGCATCTTGATGGTGCGGAGGGTTCTTTGGAAAGAGGCTCTATCGGAGGATTTGAACTGGCAAATGGCCGAATCGGTAGTGAAGCAACGGCATCCGGAGGTGGAGGTAGTTTGTCAATTTATAGTGACATGATTCGTGTAGGCGGCACAAGCTCTTATGTATTAATAGGGAAGAATGTTGTTCCGGCGACAGCTTCTGGTTTTACAGCTGCGGGAAGAATCATAAACAATCAGACGAATACGTATGGCGGATATGGTTTTGACGTGGCCAACTATGGGTTGTTTATTGAAGTGTCTGGTGGAACGAAAAACTATGGGCTGAAAAGCAATGCTCCACTGATGGCAACTGCGTTTATTGGAACCAAGATCGGAAGGCTTAACATTACAGGCAGCACCTACAAGATTGATTTCTCACAGAATAATATCTTCTTTATATATGCCAGCAGCGCATATAATGTGACCCTTCCGGATGAGTCGCAGGTCGCAAGTATGTTTGGTATGAGCAGCCTTCCGTCTGATTTCGGACTTATGCTGGTTTTCAGATGCCTTGCAGGCTCTAAAAACGTCACGTTGGCCGGAATATACGACCAGAACGGAAGTGTGCAAAGTTATACTTTGGCTGTCGGCGATTCAATAATACTACTGGTGGCTAAAGTTCCATATTTCGGATATTTTTTAATCAATTATACAAGCTGATGGACAAGGCAATTATAATCTACACAGTGTTAGTAATCTTATTAATCTTAATGATAAATTGAAAACGATATGGACGATAAAAAATACGATTCAAGGTATGACGGCGAAACAACAGATAAAATTCTGGACAATGCAAAGGCTATAATGGAACAGACTACGGCAGAAGATGGTGAAACCGTGCAGGTGTACGACACGGATGGCGTTCCGCATAAGGTGTCGAAAACGGAACTGCTGAAGAAGTCTACACTGGCTCTTCCAAAGCTGGAAGACATCTCCAGTTTTGTCGCTATTAATGAAGCCGGGAATGCCGTCGGATTGATGACAAAAGAACAGGTCGCATCAGTCCTGGCGGAACTTATGGGGGTTAATACATGTTTAAAACAAAAAAAACAAAAAATATCAGGTGATGCTGATAATTACAGGGATATAGGTATGTACGATTTTCATCAAGGCGACCCTGGATTTACTAACATTCCTTTGAATTTTGGAACTATGATTATATATGGTGGTGGTTCAAGTTATGGATATAAAACACAGCTTGTATCAAGCATAGAATCTGGAGAGAGTTATATACGCACGTTAAGCTATGACGGGGTCTGGTCACCATGGAAAAAAATAACGCCATAAAGAATTTCAGGTAATGAGAATAAATAAAATAGCTAGACCGAATGGAAACAGTTATAACTGTTTCCATTCGGTCCAACTTCCTCCTTCATTTCTTATTCTTGTATGTATTGCATTATTTTCCAAGTTGTGAGCAAATTGTGAAACCCATCCATTTGATGAACTGAATACAAATAGAAGCCCATATACAATACTTGGAGGATAGTTTACAGCGGATGGATAAGTGGTCTTATTGATATTATAAACGCCCTGATTTATACAGGAGTCGAAAGATTCTGAAACTGGGCTTCTCCTTATAAATCCACCCATAAGTTCCGCCAGTGCTATTATTTTATGAATCCCAAATAAATAGCTATTTTCGGCGGAAAAATGGAAAAAATTCGATACCGCCTTGTTTACAATAGAAAGAATCACTTAAATAAGCAAGGAACAGCCCTTGTGCAGGTAGAAGCCTCTTTGAATCAGCGTAAAATATACTTCAAGACAAACATCTATCTACGGCCGGTGCACTGGGATAAGCAGATAGCACAAGTATGTAACCACCCTCATGCAAATGACCTTAATTCCATGTTGTTTGAGTTTATACTGCATCTTCAAGGTATAGAACTATCGTTATGGAAACGTGGAATACAACCGACTTTAGCTTTACTTCGGGATGCGATAAAGAAAAATACCCCCGTTAATGTTACCTTCCCTATATTCGCTAAAGAATATGTTAAGCACTCAGACAGACGCCAAAGTACGAAAGATAACCTGATAACGACTATCAATGTCCTGCAGGAGTTCCGTCCTGGATTGGATTTTAAGGATATCACGTACACATTCCTGAAGGATTTTGAAGCGTATCTAAGAGAGAAAGGCAATGGGGTGAACACGGTTGCCAAACACCTTCGCCAGCTTCGGACGCTAGTCAATGAAGCAATAAATCAGGGATACATTCATGCCGATGCTTACCCGTTCCGCAAATTTAAGATTAAGCAGGAGAAAGGTCGGCACGAGTTCTTGACTCCGGACGAATTAAGGAAGCTGGAAAACCTGGAAGTGCATGACCAGAAGCTACGTCACGTGTTGGATGCGTTCCTGTTCTGTTGCTATGTAGGATTGCGGTTCTCGGATTTCTGCCAGCTTACACCAGCAAATTTTATCAAGATAAATGGAAACCGTTGGCTGCACTTCAAATCCATCAAGACCGGAATCGAACTCCGGCTTCCGTTACATCTGCTTTTCGAAGGGAAAGCACTCACAATATTAGACCGTTACAACATAGAAGAATTTGCCAGCCTTGGATGCAATTCAGACGTGAACAAATACCTCGCACAGATAGCAGAAATGGCACGCATAAAGAAGCACATAACGTACCATACGGCCCGTCATACATGTGCTACATTGCTCATCCATCAAGGGGTTCCGATAACTACGGTACAAAAGCTGCTCGGACATACTTCGGTCAAGACTACTGAGATATATTCGGAGGTTCTTTCATCAACAATTTTACGCGATTTGAAGGCTGTCAAAACCCGGAAAAAACGGCTCGATTTTCAGCCAAATTTTGCCGCTCGGTAGAGAATCGGTAGATTTCTTGTATTCTACCCATATTCTACTCACCAGGCATTGTCAATAGCATAGATTGCTGTATTTTTGTGTGGTAAATCCGGGAAAAGAAAGCCCCCGGCTTGTTTAGTTAAAGTATAGACGCCAATCACATACTCTACGCAAATGCGCAACCTCACACAGCCGGGGGAAATATCCTCCACTGTGAGGTTGCGCATTTTATGCATTAAATATGTGATTGGCGTTACAAAGATAATTAAATAATCTATTATGACTGCATTTGAGATATTATACTTTAACAAAGACTTATTAAAACGGCTTTTTGAATTAGGTCTAAAGGTTAGTGATTATAAATATGTAGATTTATACATAGACTATGAAAATATGTACAATAAAGGGTATAAAGTAGTATACATTGTATCTGTTTTATCCTTAAAATATAGAATATCAGAAAGAGAAATATATAAGATAATCAATAGAATGAAAAAAAACTGTGCGTCTTGTTCAGTTTGATTATAGCTAATTTTTTGTGTTTGATGTGATTATTCAAGAATTTTGTATCGTAATCAAACACAAAGAAAATGAAGACGGAATATTTATCAGCACCATTACCATTTGTAGGACAAAAAAGAATGTTTGCACAGAAATTTAAAGAAGTATTGAAGGAATATCCAGATAACTCTGTTTTCGTTGACTTATTCGGAGGTTCTGGACTTCTGTCACATATAACTAAAAGAGAAAAGCCGAATGCAACAGTAATATATAACGACTATGATAATTACAGAATGCGATTAAATAATATTAATCGGACGAATGCATTACTTTCTGATTTGCGTAAACTTACGATTGATTGTCCACGACAAAAATTGATTCCAGAACCGATACGAGGGTTGATATTAGAACGACTTCGTCAAGAAGAAACGACTGGTTTTGTTGATTATATTACCATATCTTCTTCATTACTATTTTCTATGAAATATTGTATGAATCTAAAGGATTTGCAAAAGGAAAGCTTTTATAATAACATAAGGAAGCAAGATTATCCGTTATGTACTGATTATTTGAATGGGCTTGAAATAGTTTCTTGTGATTATAAAGAATTGGTCAAGAAATACAAGAATTTGCCCAATGTCGTATTTTTAGTTGATCCTCCTTATCTTTCTACTGAAGTCGGGACATATCGCATGAATTGGAGGCTTTCAGATTATTTAGATGTATTATCTATATTAGTGGATAAGTCATTCATTTATTTTACAAGCAACAAATCATCCATATTAGAGTTGTGTTGCTGGATGGGTAATCATCCCAATATCGGTAATCCGTTTGATAATGCGAAAAAGGAAGAATTCAATGCTAGAATGAATTACAATTCTACTTATACTGATGTAATGCTTTATAAGAAAGAATTTATTTAGTGTTTAAGTAGCATTTAAGTGGCGTTTAATAAATCAATAAAAAGGCTAGAAGATGGGGAAATCTTTTAGCCTTATTTGTTTAGTATAAAAATTACATTTCGTTTTATATTAATAGACGTGAAAATCACACAAATCGTTTTGAGAAAGTATCACAAATCGTTTTGTGGTTTGTAGAAAATACAATAAAAGAAGAAAGGCAACTCATCGTATTGGATAAGTTGCCTTTCTTCTTGTCGGGGTAGCGGGATTCGAACCCACGACCCCCTGCTCCCAAAGCAGGTGCGCTAACCGGACTGCGCTACACCCCGGACAATGTAATAACTTTTACTTTTTTGACTTCTGTCGGGGTAGCGGGATTCGAACCCACGACCCCCTGCTCCCAAAGCAGGTGCGCTAACCGGACTGCGCTACACCCCGAAGTGTCTTTCTCAAAAGCGATGCAAAGGTATGGCTTTTTATTTTAATATGCAAATCCGGACGCTCTTTTTTTGCAAGAATTTTTCGGATATTTTTAAAATCGTTTGAAATTCAATGGAATAGAAAAAATCTTTTTTTAGGGCGTCCGGATATGCGTGACTTATTTCTGTGGTTTCAGCCAGCGGTCAAGCCAGTTGAAGAAAGTGCGTTGCCACAAAATACCGTTCTGCGGTTTCAATACCCAGTGGTTTTCGTCCGGGAAAATCAGCAGTTCGGCAGGAATGCCTCTCAGTTTGGCAGCGTTGAATGCGGCCATACCCTGTGAAGCCAGGATGCGGTAGTCTTTCTCACCGTGGATGCAGAGGATAGGCGTATCCCATTTGTCGACAAACAGGTGAGGAGAGTTGGCATAGCTGCGCTTTACAGCTGGGTTGTTCTTGTCCCAGTACGGGCCACCCAAATCCCAGTTGGTGAACCAGAGTTCTTCGGTTTCGAGGTACTGCTGTTCCATGTTGAAGAATCCATCGTGTGCGATGAAGGCCTTGAAACGCTTGTTGTGGTGTCCGGCCAGCCAGTATACAGAATATCCTCCGAAGCTGGCACCTACACAGCCCAAGCGGTCTTTGTCAACGTACGGTTCTTTGGCGATGTCATCGATGGCAGTCAGGTAGTCATCCATGCAGTGTCCGCCGTAGTTGGTGCTGATTTCTTCCAGCCATTCCATGCCGAATCCCGGCAAACCGCGACGGTTGGGGGCAATGATGATGTAATCGTTGGCAGCCATAATCTGGAAGTTCCAGCGGTAGCTCCAGAATTGGCTGACGGGGCTTTGCGGACCGCCTTCACAGAACAGCAGGGTAGGGTATTTCTTGTTCGGGTCGAAGTCTACCGGATAGATTACCCACGAGAGCATGTCTTTACCGTCGACAGTCTTTGTCCAGCGGGCTTCTACTTTACCTAACTTCAGCTGCTTGAAGATGTGGTCGTTTTCCTGCGTGATGCGGGTTACCTCATTGGCCTTGTTCAGGTTGACGGTGAACAGCTCGTCGGCTTCGCTGATAGAGTGACGCTTGGTGAGAAGTTGTCCGTCGCCCAGCATTTCTACAGAAGCATAGTCGTACATGCCTTCTGTAAGCTGTTCCACTTCTCCCTTCAGGTTTGTGCGGTGAATCATGCTGGTGGCATGCCATACACCGGTGAAATAGAGAGTCTGGTTGTCCGGAGCCCAGCAGTAGCTGTCTACGCCCGACTGGAAGTCTTCTGTAACGTAAGTCTTCTTGCCATTCTTCAAATCCATTACGCAAAGGCGGTTGCGGTCGCTTTCGTATCCGTCGCGCTCCATGCTTTGCCAGGCAATGAATCCGCCGTCGGGGGAGAACTGCGGGTTCGTGTCGTAACCCATGTTCTTGTCGGTAGCGTCTTCCTTACAGAGATTGCGGGTCTGCTTGGTTTCCAGATTGTACAGGTAAATGTCCGAATCGGTAGAAATAGCATATTCCAGTCCGGTTTTCTTGCGGCAGGTATACGCAATGCATTTGGAGTCAGGACTCCACGTAAGCTGTTCGATGCCACCAAAAGGTTTCATCGGCGATTCGTAGGGTTCGCCAGCCAGGATGTCGGTTGCTTCGCCCACCTTGTTTCCGGCAAATGGAGCCACGAACGGATGCGGTACGGTCTGTACCCATTCATCCCAGTGCTTGTACATCAGGTCGTCTATCACCATTCCGCTGGCCTTGTCCAGGTCAGGGTACTTGTCGACGGTGCGTTCGCCGTATTTCACCTGTGAGATGAAGAGCACCTTGCTCTCGTCGGGTGAGAACTTGAATCCGTCGATTCCTCCGGCAAATGAAGAAAGCTGTACGCGTTCGCTGCCGTCGGGATTCATTTCCCAAATCTGGCTGTTACCGTCGGCATCGGGTGCCAGGAAAGCAAGCTTGCTGCCGTTCTTAATCCATGCAGGTTCCCCCTCGCTGGCAGCTGTAGTGGTGAGCAACTGGTTGCCTGAACCGTCGGCATTCATTACGTAGATTACCAGGTGGCTCTTGTTTTCTTTCACGCTGTAGTAAGACACCGTGTAGGCAATGCGTTTGCCATCGGGCGATACACAGGAACTTCCGATACGTCCCATGGCCCAGAGTGTTTCAGGGGTCATACGGCCGTCTTTTACCGTAACCTCCTGCTTGCCGATGATGGGGCCATCTGTCTGTGCGGCTTTTTCAGGACCTACACAGGCCGATGTGGCGAGCATCATGGCTGCTGTCATAGTCATAAAATCTGTTTTTTTCATGTGTTTATTTGATGGTTTAATTTGTGTGACAATTCTTTTCTGCAAAGGTAAGACAATAAATGGAAAAAGAGGAATGTAGCAGAAAAAAGAGCGCCCCTCGATGGCTTGTCTGTATGCCATTGAGGGGCGCTCTGCGGTATGAAGATAATCTTTTTATTTTTTCTTACCTCCCATACGTTCCTGACGTTCTTTCTGGAGACGTTCCTGCTCTTTCTGCAGGGCTTCTAGTTTAGCCATCAGTCCGCTTGCCTTTTGCTGTGAAGGTTCCTTCTTGTTGGCTTCCAGCTGGGCGAGCAGTTTCTTTTCATCGGTCATGCGGCGCATAATCCACATGGTAATGATACCAATCAAACCGGAGATGAAATAGTAGTAGCTCAATCCGGATGCATAGTCGTTGAAGATGAAGAAGAACATCACAGGCATGATGTACATCATCCATTTCATGGCAGCCAGCTGCGGATTGTTGCCCATATCCTGCTGTTTCATCATGATAATCTGGTTGAGCACCGTAGTGATGCTGAACAGCAGACAGAACAAGCTCAGGTGGTTGCCTAACAACGGAATGTGGTAGCTCCAGCTGATCAGGTCGTCGTAAGCTGAAAGGTCATCAGCCCATAAGAATCCCTGCTGGCGCAACTCGATAGCGTTCGGCACGAAGAAGAAGAGGGCCATGAACACCGGAGTTTGCAACAACATCGGCAGACAGCCGCCCATCGGACTGACATTGTACTGGCGATAGAGGGCCATGGTTTCCTGCTGTTTCTTCAGGGCATCTTCCTGCTTCGGATATTTGGCGTTAATCTTATCTACATACGGCTTCAGGGCACGCATTTTGGCAGATGAGATGAAAGACTTCCAGGTGGTAGGGAGTACCAGTACCTTGACGATGATGGTCATAAGCAGGATAACCATACCCATGCTCAGTCCCCAGCCTGACAACCAGTCGAACAAGTTGATGGTAAACCAGCGGTTAATCAGGCGGATAATCGGCCATCCCAGGTAAACCAGGTCTTCCAGTTCCTGATCTTTATCTTTAAAGCTCAGGTCGTTGCTGGCCAGCAGTGTCTTGAAATGGTTCGGGCCAAAGTAGAACTGCATGTGTGAAGCTTTGGCACCTGTCGGGTCGAAAGCTGTCTTCATGTCGGCTGCATAGTTCTTCATGTAGCCGCTTCCTTGCTGTTCCATTTTAGATTCGAGCGTTGCGTTGTCAAAGTTCTGCTCTGCCATGAACACGCAGGAGAAATACTGATTCTTGAAAGCTACCCAGTCGAGTGATTCAGGAATGGTTTCTTTTTCATCCTTTGTTTCGCTCAAGTAATCGAAACTGTCGTCCACCGGCTTGTAGGTCAATGAAGTGTAACGCTGTTCGAAGTTGTAACCTTTCTCCATCTGGCGGGCACGCTGTTTCCATTCGATGTTCATGCTCTTGGTAGAAGGAGAGAAGAAATTCTGCATGCCACTGGCTTGAACGGTAAGGTCTACCATATACGAGTTGGGCAGCAGTCGGTAGTTGAAGTCCAGGTGTCCGCCGTTGGCTGCGTTCAGTCGCATGGTCACGGTAGAATCGGTCACATTGGTCGCCTCGAAATACATCTGCTGGCTGAGGATGTTCTCGTTCTTTCCTTCAAAACCGAAATTCATGGAAGCATCTTCGCCGTCGAACAGAACGAGAGGCTGCTTCTTCTGGTCTTTATACTCTTTCAGCAGGGCCTTGCTTACTCGTCCGCCTTTGTTGGAGAAAGTCAGCTGAACCAGCTCGTTCTCCAGTACGGTAAACTGTTCCGTACCCTGTGCGGCCTGGAAGAAGAGGGAAGTACTGTCAGGGCGTGCAGCTTCAATGGCTGCAGCAGCCTGCTTTTCCTGGGCTTCCTGTTGTTGCTTGATAACCTGTTGGATAGAGTCCTGATAGTGCTGTGCGCGTGCTCTTTCTTCCTGGCTGGGGCGGTTGTAGATACCGAATCCCACGATAACCGCTCCAATCAGGATAAAGCCCACTAACGTGTTTTTGTCCATTTCTATTTTTTTACAATGTTATGTTTGGTTTATTTGCTGATAGCTGCCTTGATGAACGACAGGAACAACGGATGTGGTTTCAATACCGTACTGCTGTATTCCGGATGGAACTGTGTACCGATAAACCATTTCAAGGTCGGGATTTCCACGATTTCCACTAGATCGGATTCCGGATTGATACCTACGCACTTCATGCCCGCCTTTTCGAATTCTTCCTTATAGCTGTTGTTGAATTCGTAGCGGTGGCGGTGACGTTCCTGGATGTGTTCACTCTGGTAAGCCTCATAAGTCTTGGAGTTCGGGTCGATAACGCATTCGTAAGCTCCCAGACGCATGGTACCACCCATGTTCGTGATTGATTTCTGTTCCTCCATGATGTCGATTACATTGTGCGGAGTCTTTTCGTCCATTTCACGGCTGTTGGCATCGGCATATCCCAGTACATTTCGTGCGAATTCGATGGCAATGCACTGCATACCCAGACAGATACCGAATGTCGGTACGTTGTGTGTACGGCAGTACTTGATAGCTACGAACTTACCTTCGATACCACGCTGTCCGAATCCCGGGCAGATGATGACACCGTCCATGTCTTTCAGGTGCTCTTCAATGTTGTCGTCGGTCAGGTTCTCGCTATTGATAAAGTGAATGTCGGCCTTGCGGTCATTATAAGTTGCAGCTTGTGAAAGGGCTTCCAGGATTGATTTGTATGCATCCTGCAAATCGTATTTTCCTACCAGTCCGATTCTTACCTTTTCAGTGGCATTGTGACGACGGTTCAGGAAGTCTCTCCACGGGCCGAGGGTAGGAGTTTCGCCTACCGGAAGTCCCATCTTTTCAAGGATAGTTACATCCAGTTTCTGTTCCTGCATACGCAAAGGCACTTCGTAGATGGTCGGCATGTCCATTGACTGGATAACGGCGTTGTCGTCTACGTTACAGAACAAGGCAACTTTCTTTCTCAGTCCCATGCTGAGTTCGTGTTCTGTACGAAGTACCAGGATATCCGGCTGGATACCTACAGACTGCAGTTCTTTTACAGAGTGCTGGGTCGGTTTAGTCTTCAATTCACCGGCAGCAGCCAAGTAAGGTACATAAGTCAAGTGTACGCACAAAGCGTTCTTTCCTAATTCCCATTTCAGCTGGCGGATACTTTCCAGATAAGGAAGAGATTCGATGTCGCCTACAGTTCCTCCGATTTCTGTAATGACGAAATCGAATTTATATTTGTTGCCCAGCAATTTGACATTGCGTTTAATTTCGTCAGTGATGTGAGGAATAATCTGGATGGTCTTGCCAAGATAGTCACCACGGCGTTCCTTGTCGATTACACTCTTGTAGATGCGTCCGGTAGTGATGTTGTTGGCTTTGGTAGTTTGGATGCCTAAGAAGCGTTCGTAGTGTCCCAAGTCGAGGTCGGCTTCATGTCCGTCTACGGTTACGTAGCACTCTCCGTGTTCATAGGGATTCAGGGTTCCCGGGTCGATGTTGATATACGGGTCGAACTTCTGGATGGTTACGCTGTAGCCTCTGGCCTGCAGCAACTTACCGATAGATGATGAGATGATACCTTTTCCTAATGAAGAGGCTACACCACCTGTTACGAAAATATACTTTGTTTCTGCCACAATATGAATATTTAAAAATTAAATTCAACAGTTTAATGCTGCCTGCTTTCTTTTCTCTTAAGAAAGTGACAGCCAAAATGCCGGTGAGCAATATTTCTACCGACATGGAAGAACTACTTCTTCAAGTTTGCAAAATTATAAAAAAAAGCTGAACCCGCAAAAGTAAGTAGAGCAAAACCACGTTTAACTTTAAATATCCTTACGTTTTCCGATGGATGTACAAATGAAATTTTAAACAAAGGCGGGTAGAAAATTGTTTTTAAGTACAATTAGTAGGTGTGAAAGCTAACTTCTTTTAGAAATAAATCGTACTTTTGCACAAGATTTTAAGAATGACAAAAATGAAAAAGACTAGTCTTTTCTTGGTATTGCTTATGGTGTGCGGTGGGTTGGCCGCACAGGAAATGGAAGTGTCTTCGGATGCGATAAAATCGGATACACTAAAAAATGCGGTAGATTCTTTGAATGTAACAGCTCCTGTAGACAGCCTGCAGAATGCAACACAGAAGAAAGTAGTTCCGGCTGTAAAGAAAAAGGTGGAACTTCCTCCACTGGAGGTGCGGAATTTCTGGCGGTTGATGCAGAATTTCCGTCGGGAGTACAACGCGCAGCTGGAGCGTTGGGATGATATTTATCTGCTGATAACGGGTATCCGTCCGAATCCGGATTACTATAAATTGTCGATGCCGGCTACTTATTATGAGGCACCGATAGAACAGGCCTTCAGTATTTCCGACTGGAAACCGCAGATACCTTTTATAAAAGAAAATGTGCTGGATGCGCAATTGCCTCAGGTGGCCGATTTGCGTCATTCTGTGCAGGTGGATAAGGCGGTAAATCGGCAGTTGCTTTCTTTTTATCTGTCTTACCCCAGTTTGGTGAAGCAAAATGAGGAGAATTTGAAAGGCTTGAAACCGATATACGGTGAGGTACTTGTAAACCAGCCGCGGAAAGAGAATCTGCTGGATATGATGCAGAATGATGAGCTTCCGAACCGGGTGACAGAAAAAGACCTGCTGGTTATCAAGCCGAATTTCTGGACCTTTGGTGGAAATGGTTATTTGCAATTCTCACAGAACTACATTTCGAAGAACTGGTATAAGGGTGGTGAAAGTACCAAATCATTGCTTTCCGGCTTCACCTGGCAGGCGAATTATGATGACAGACAGCGTATCCAGTTTGAAAACAAGATTGAGTGGAAATTGGGCTTTATCACGGCACCTTCGGATACCGTACACAGCTATAAGGCCAACAATGACTTGCTTCGCTTGAGTTCTAAATTGGGTTACAAGGCCTTCAGTACATGGTACTATACTTTGTCGGCTGAGTTCAAGACGCAGTTCTTCTCAAACTATGAGACCAACTCCGATAACCTGGTTTCTGCTTTCTTCTCACCGGCCGAATTGAACGTCGGTCTCGGTATGGACTACAAGTTTATCAAGGATGGTGTGTGCAACTTGTCTGTGCTGGTAAATCCGATAAACTACACCTTGTACAGCGTGGCCAGTGACAGGGTAGACCCTACAAAGTTTAACATCGAAGCCGGTCATAAACGGGAAAGTGTATGGGGTTCCCGTCTGGAATCTACATTGAAATGGAAAATGTTTTCCATCCTGATGTGGGAGTCCCGCTTGTCTTATACGACCAATTACGAGAAAGTGCTGGGTGAATGGGAAAATACCTTTACCTTTACCATTAATCAGTATCTTTCTACGAAGTTGTTCGTCCACGGCCGATTTGACGATGGGGTGACTCGTGAAGAAGGTCGAAGTTATTTTCAGTTGCAGGAATTGCTTAGTTTTGGTTTGAGTTATACTTGGTAAAATATTTGCTATGGATGTTTTTTTTCAGATGCCTTCGTTTGTAACGATACTGGATTTTGTGGGGACTTTTGCATTTGCCATAAGTGGTATACGCCTTGCTTCGGCAAAGCGGTTTGACTGGTTTGGCGCTTATGTGGTGGGACTGGCTACGGCTATCGGTGGTGGAACCATTCGTGATGTTTTGCTGGATGTGACTCCAGCCTGGATGACCGACCCGATGTACCTCATTTGTACGGCTTTCGCTATGTTCTTTGTCATCTTGTTCGGAAAGTATGTCATTCGCCTGAATAATACCTTCTTTATTTTTGACACCATTGGTCTGGCCCTGTTTACGGTTGTAGGATTCAGTAAGGCGTATGCGCTGGGTTATCCGTTTTGGATTGCCATTATCATGGGTAGTATTACCGGTGCGGCAGGAGGAGTGCTGCGTGATATATTTATCAACGAGATTCCGCTGATATTCCGTAAAGAAATTTACGCCATGGCTTGTGTGATTGGCGGACTGGTTTACTGGATTTGTCTGATGCTGGACATGGAATCCGTACTTGCACAGATTATTGGTGGAGTAACCGTGTTTGTAGCCCGTATTTTAGCAGTGAAATATAAGATTACACTTCCGATTTTGAAAGGAGATCCGGAGCCTTAGCCCCGAGAAGTCTCCTTACTTTTCGGCTTTTTCCGGGAATGTAGGAACACATTTCATTAGATACATGATTTTCCGCTGACGCTTGTACATGTAAGGGCTGGGTTTTCCGGAATTGTATTTTCTTGGATTCGGCAGACTGGCTGCAATAAGTGCACATTGTTTGCGAGTGAGTTGAGAGGCCGTGGTGTGAAAGTGAGCTTTCGCCACGGCTTCTGCTCCATATATACCATCTCCCATTTCGATGGAGTTCAGGTAAACTTCCATGATTCTTTCTTTATCCCATATCAGTTCAATCAGTACCGTGAAATAGACTTCGAATCCTTTTCTTACCCAGGAAGAGGAGGGCCATAGGAATACATTCTTAGCTGTCTGCTGGCTGATGGTACTTGCTCCTCTGGCTTTCTTACGCTTTTTGTTTTCTTCAATAGCCTTGCTGATTTCCTTGAAGTCGAACCCGTTGTGGCTGGCAAAACGGTTGTCTTCAGAGGCAATGACCGCCATCGGAAGATGACGTGATATTTTTTCTTTAGGTACCCATTTGTGCTTCATGGCCACTTTCTCACCTTTTACCAGTTGTTCTACACTTCGTATCACCATCAGGGGAGTGATGTAGACCGGAATAAATCTTAAGGCAACGACGGAAAGAATGGTAGATGCAAAGAAAAAGATAATCAGATTACGTATGTATCTTAGAATTCGTTTTCTGTTCATTAGTGTTTGATGTGGGGATGAAAATTATGCCGAGTCTGAAAGACCCGGCATAAGGATGTTTGTTACTATGAAAATTCGATTTATTGCAAAGTTCCAGCTTCAGCCTGTTGAATCATCTGCTGGCTGGCATACATATACACTTCTACACGGCGGTTTTCCTGACGGCCTGCAGCAGTTGAGTTGTCGGCTACGGGATTTTCTTCACCCATACCTGTAACAGACTTAATCTGGCTGGAAGAAGCGCCACAGGCTAACAGATAGCTTGATACACTCTGGGCACGTTCTTGTGAAAGGTCCAGATTCTTCTGGCGGCTCTGCTCTGCGGTACTGTTTTTCCAACCGGTATTATCAGTATATCCGTAGATGGCAACGTCCATGTCCTTGTTTTGGTTAAGCACGTTGTTGGCAAATTTGCTCAATGCAGATTTGGCAGAAGTACTTAATGTAGCACTGCTGGTATTAAACAAGATACCGGAGTCGAAAGTCACTTTTACGGCTTGTAATCCGTTGTTGTCAGTTACCTGCTCTACCTGTGCACCTTCAATCTGTTCTGCCTGTGCGGCAGCCTTGTCCATCTTCTTACCAATCAGTACACCGGCACCTGTACCTACGGCAGCACCTACAGCTGCTCCAATGGCAGCTCCTTTTCCGTGACCGGCGATACCTCCGATCAATGCTCCCAGGGCAGCTCCACTTCCTGCACCAATCATTCCACCTTTGGCTGTATTTGTCATACCACACCCGCTAAATACCAAGCATGCACTCAGTAAGATAGCCATAGAATTCATTTTCTTCATTTTGTTTCGTTTTTAGTCGTTTAGTTAATATGCAAATATAGGATAGTTTTTCATCGTTTCATTTACGCGGTGACGTACGGAAGCGATAACCTCTTCGTTGTCTACATTTGACAGTACGGTTTCAATCATTTCTGCAATTTCGTACATCAAGTCTTCTTTGGCGCCACGGGTCGTAATGGCCGGAGTTCCCAGACGGATACCTGATGTCTGGAATGCAGAGCGAGTGTCAAACGGTACCATATTCTTGTTGACAGTGATGTCGGCTGCTACCAACGCTTTTTCAGCTACCTTTCCTGTCAAATCTGGATATTTGCTGCGCAGGTCTACCAGCATAGAGTGATTATCTGTTCCTCCCGATACGATGGTGAAACCACGATCCATCAAAGCCTGAGCCAATACACGGGCGTTCTTCTGTACCTGAATTTGGTATTCTTTGTATTCCGGTTGCATACATTCGTAGAATGCTACGGCTTTAGCTGCAATGACGTGTTCCAGCGGGCCACCCTGAATGCCGGGGAATACAGCTGAATCCAGTAACTGTGACATCATCTTGATTTCGCCTTTCGGAGTTTTCTTTCCCCATGGATTAGGGAAGTCTTTACCCATCAGGATGATACCACCACGCGGACCACGAAGCGTTTTGTGGGTAGTTGAAGTTACGATATGTGCGTATTTCACCGGATTGTCAAGCAAACCGGCAGCAATCAGTCCGGCCGGATGTGCCATATCAATCATCAGAATAGCGCCTACCTTGTCAGCAATCTCACGCATACGTTTGTAGTCCCATTCACGTGAATAAGCAGAACCTCCGCCTACAATTAACTTCGGATGCTCTCTCAAGGCGATTTCTTCCATCTGGTCATAATCTACGCGACCCGTCTCTTTGTTCAGGTTATATTCGCATGGAGTGTACAGAATACCTGAAGTATTTACTGCAGAGCCATGAGACAGATGTCCGCCGTGTGCCAGGTTCAAACCCATGAACTTGTCGCCCGGATTCAATACTGCCAGGAATACGGCAGCATTGGCCTGTGCACCTGAGTGAGGCTGTACGTTTGCCCATTCAGCTCCGAAAATCTGCTTGATACGGTCGATGGCCAGCTGTTCGCTCTGGTCTACCACTTCGCATCCTCCGTAATATCTTTTTCCAGGATACCCTTCTGCATATTTGTTGGTCAGGCAAGAACCCATAGCCTGCATGACTTGTTCACTTACAAAGTTTTCTGAGGCAATCAGTTCAATACCTTTCAATTGTCTCTGATGTTCTTTCTCAATGATGCTAAAAATAGAATCGTCTCGTTTCATGATATAGTTGTTTTAAAGTGAAAAATCCTGTTAGAAAATAACTCCGACCGAAAAACTCAGAATGTTTTTCCGTTGTTCCAGCTTAATTTCTCCTTCATTATGCGGAGCCTCGGTCAGTTCGGTATTATAAGTGATAGAACGGATGGTGTTATGAAGTCCCACCTCGTAGCGGAAATCAAAGAAGATGTTGGATACGTTGACGGCCAGTCCCACGACTCCGCTGTACTGGAACGGATATTGTTCTTCCTTTATCTCCTGTTGGTGGAAGCCTGTAAATTCGGTTGAACAATGTTTCTCCCATACCCATGTCACCTTGGGGCCTATGAAAAAGGCCATTCCATACGGATGTACGTCAATGAACTTATAGCCGTAAAGAATGGGCAGGTCAAGTGTAGTCATTCTCCTTTTTATTAAGGCATTCTCTTTTAGAATTTCCGAGTTGGCTAATGTGCTGGGAATAGAAACACTTCCTTGAGTGATATTGCAGGAAAATTCCGGTTGTATGAAGTGGTGTTTCTTCATGTTGAAGCGGCAGAACACCGCAGCGAAATATCCCACCTTATAGTTGTTCTGTGCGAGTTCCAGTTCCTTCCCGTTGATAGAAATCTCATCCGTAAAGAACATGGAAGAGTTGAAGCCGGCTTTCACTCCCAGGTTGAAGCGCGGCTGTTTCAGCGTAACCATGGGCGTAGTTACGGCCTGTGCTTGCAGCTCACATACTGCCAGCACACCGCTTCCAATGAGGGTGAATAGGGCTTCTTTTATCATAAATCAGTTATTTCTTTTTTTCTACCGACCATCCGAACTTGCCGATTTTCTCTCCTAATTCGTAATATCCCCCATGGGCATAAACCAGTAGGTTAGATTGAGCCAGTTCAAATTTGCCGGTTTCCGAGTTCAGGTATTTATCGTCTGCTTTCACGTTGACTACGTCCGCAATAAACATGTGATGTGAACCTAAAGCGACGATTTCCTTTACCCGGCATTCAATGCAGAGGGGCGACTCTTCAATGAGAGGAGCCTGCACCATGGCTGCCTTTCCTGGAGTTAACTTCATCTCCTGGAACTTGTTGTAGTCCTTACCTGAACGAACCCCGCACCAGTCTGTGGCAAAAGCCATGTCCTTGGTAGTCAGATTAATGACAAACTCCATATTCTTTTTCAGAATAGGATAGGAGTGCCGTTCCGGCCTGACAGAAATATAACACATAGGTGGGTTGGTACAGATTGTACCTACCCACGCTACGGTGATAATGTTATATTCTTCTTCACAGCTGCCACATGTAACCAAGGCTGCTGGAAGAGGATAAATCATTGTACCTGGTTTCCAGTCCTGCTTCATGGTTTACAGAAGTTTGATGTTATCCTTCTGCTGCTCTTTTTCGCAGTAATGGCACTTCAACAAGCCTTTTTCCTTGTCGATGACGTGGAACCATGTTTGCATCGGCTCGTTGTTACTGATACATTTCGGGTTGTTGCATTTCACGATACCTTTCAGCTCGTCAGGCATTTCCACTTCTTTCTTTTCTACGACTTCATAGTCGCGGATGATGTTCAGCTTGATTTTGGAAGCAACCACTGACAAGCGGCTGATTTCTTCTTCCGTAAAGAAGCGGTCGGCAATCTTGATGATTCCCTTCTTGCCTAATTTCTTGCTTTCAAAGTTGTTGCCTATTGTGATGTTGGCATCTTCATCTTGCAGTCCCAGCAAGGATACGACTGTAAATAACTTATTGGAAGGTATATGGTCAATGACTGTTCCGTTTTTCAGCGCAGCCACCTGTAATTCTTTCTTTTCACTCATAGTTACTTGAATTGAATAGTTTCCGGATTATTTTTCAGTATCAGCTTTTACCTCGTCGAGTGTAATTCCTAACACATCGCAAAGGATGGCCTGGCGGGCATAAAGACCGTTCTTGGCCTGTTGGAAATAGTAAGCTTTCGGATTATCGTCCACGTCGTAGGTAATCTCGTTCACACGAGGAAGCGGGTGGAGGATTTTCAGGTTCGGGCGTGTATGTTCCAGCATCTTGTTGTTCAGGATATACACATCTTTCACTCTTTCATATTCCATCAGGTCAGTGAAACGTTCCCGCTGAACACGAGTCATATACAGAATGTCGGCATCTGCAATGGTTTCTTCCGTGAAATCAGTATGTTCCACGTATTTGATGTGATGTTCCTGGCAATACAGCTTGTATTCGTCCGGCATCTTCAGTTCGTCCGGAGCAATGAAATGGAAAGTAGGATTGAAGTGTCGCATAGCCATCAGCAGCGAGTGAACTGTTCTTCCGTATTTCAAGTCACCTACCAGATAAATGTTCAGGTTTTCCAGCGTGCCTTGAGTCTTATAGATGGAGTATAAATCCAGCATTGTTTGTGAAGGATGCTGGTTTGCACCATCTCCGGCATTTACGATGGGCACCGGAGCCACTTCACTGGCGTAACGTGCAGCACCTTCCAGATAATGTCTCATTACGATGATGTCTGCATAGTTGCTCACCATCATAATGGTATCCTTCAGCGTTTCTCCTTTAGAAGAACTGGTCACCTTCGGATCAGTAAATCCGATGACTCTTGCTCCCAGGCGATTGGCTGCCGTTTCAAAGCTCAGACGGGTACGGGTAGATGGTTCAAAGAACAGAGTGGCAACTACTTTTTCTGCCAGCAGGCGGCGGTTAGGTTTCTTTTCAAACTCTCTTGCCATTTCCAGAAGATACATGATTTTCTCTTTGGAATGTTCGGCGATAGTAACTAAACTTCTATTTTCCATGTTAGCTGTTTTTGATTACTTTTATAATACCGGAGTTCAAAGGTAGGTAAAAAAAATAGAAATCCCACTGTTTTTAGGATATTTCGGACTACGTTTTCGCATTTAAGAGGATATTGCGGAAAATAAGTCTTTGTTACAAAGATTTTCCGTAATTCTGGAAGATTTTTATAACCACTTTATTAGCAAGCAGTTCTGAGGATAAGGTAAAAATGAGGTAATGATTTG
>ENA-OQIE01000165-OQIE01000165.1-human-gut-metagenome-genome-assembly--contig:-NODE-165-length-54436-cov-10.309056_pt1 | contig 54436 bp, 34 predicted proteins | sample MGYA00242569_ERZ504731 | MGnify/ENA primary metagenome ERZ504731 (study PRJEB26092, sample SAMD00036208) | human gut metagenome | host: Homo sapiens | study: EMG produced TPA metagenomics assembly of...
CAGCACATTGTAATATTTTATAGTTCCGCCGGAACTTTGGTCATTTCTTTCATCGGAATGCAGTCGCAGGAAGTGAAGATTAAGCCTATCGTAAAAGTGGTGTTGAAGTCTGATGCTGAAGTACTTGATGAAGTTGTGGTAACTGCGTATGGTACTTCTACCAAAGGGTCATTTACAGGTTCTGCTGCAGTGATGAAAGCTGATAAGATTGAGAAACGTCAGGTATCAAACGTTTCAAATGCGTTGGCTGGAGCTGTAGCTGGTGTGCAGATTTTGAGTAATAACGGTCAGCCGGGTGAAGATGCGAAAGTGCGTATCCGTGGTGTCGGATCAATCAATGCCGGAACAGATCCGTTGTATGTAGTTGATGGTGTGCCTTATGATGGTGATTTGTCTTCTATTAACTCTGCAGATATTGAATCAATGACAGTGTTGAAAGATGCGGCTTCTACTGCGTTGTATGGTGCACGTGGTGCAAATGGTATCATCATGATTACTACAAAGAAAGGTACTTCTGGAAAGGCACGTGTAAACTTCGATGCAAAATGGGGCGCTAACTCTCGTGGTGTAAAGAACTACGATGTATTAACTAGTTCAAAGAATTATCTGGAAAAGGCTTACGAAGCTATCTATAATGGTTATGTACAGACTAATGGTATGACTCCACAGGCTGCCAATGTTGCTGCAAACAATACTTTGCTTTCTGCTGGAAATGGTGGTGTAGGTTACCAGATTTATACAGTGCCTGAAGGTCAGTTGCTGATTGGTAGCAACGGTTTGCTGAATCCGAATGCTACATTGGGCTATACAGATGAATATGGATATTATTATACTCCGGACAACTGGGCTGATGAAACATTTAGAACAGCTCTTCGCCAGGAATATAACTTGAATGTATCTGGTGGCAACGATAAGTCTACTTTCTACATGGCTTTTGGCTATTTGGATGATCAGGGTGTAATTGAAGGCTCTGGCTTGACTCGTTTCAGCGGTCGTTTGAAAGGTGACTACAAGGTGACAGACTGGTTGAAAGTGGGTGCCAACATGAACTATGTAAATTCAAAGAGTAACTATCCGGGCGATCAGAATAATACATCATCTTCCGGTAATGCTTTCTATATTGCCAATAACATTGCTCCGGTTTATCCGATGTATGTACGTGGCGCTGACAAACAGATTATGACACTGAATGGTCGTAAGGTGTATGATTACGGTGATGGCGTAAGCAGTCCTTCATCACGTGCCTTTATGTCCATTGCCAATCCGGCAGGTGACCTTATTTATAATAAGACTGAATATTTGGCTGACGTGCTGAATGCAAACTGGTTTGCTGAGTTGACTCCGATTAAAGGTCTGACCATCAGCGCACGCTTTGGTATGAATATTGACAATACACGTTACAATGATTTGGGTAACGCATATATGGGCCAGAGTGCTTCTTATGGAGGTAATGCATATCAGGCTGCTATGCGTACTTTCGGTTTCGACCAGCAGTATGTAGCGAACTATCAGTTTGCGGTGAAAGATGTACATCATTTTGATATTACTGCCGGTTACGATGGTTATTCATACCAATATACAGAATTGACTGGTTCAGGTCAGAACTTGTATGACCCGGAAAGCTTCTATATCAGTAATACAATTGATAAGAAGACTGCCAGCGGTATGAAGTTGACTTATGCTACTGAAGGTTTCTTCGGTCGTGTAAACTACTCTTATGATGACAAATATTTTGGTAACGTTTCTTACCGTCGTGATGCATCTTCTCGTTTTGCTCCTGAAAATCGTTGGGGTGACTTCTGGGCTGCAAGTGTGGCTTGGATGATTACACGTGAAGATTTCATGAAGGATATTACGTGGATTAACATGTTGAAACTGAAGGCTTCTTTCGGTCAGCAGGGTAACGATGATATCTTGTTCCCAGGTGGATATACTGTAGGAGTGATGGAGACAGCTAAAAACTATTATCCATGGATGGACCAGTATAACATGACAGGTGCAGATGGTGTATTCTCTGACGGTACGATGATTGCAAAAGGTAATCGGGATTTGACTTGGGAAACTTCAACTTCTTATAACGTAGGTATTGATTTTGCTTTGTTCAATAACCGTTTGAACGGATCGGCTGAATACTTCGGTCGTAAGTCAAGCGATATGCTTTACAATAAACCGGTTGCCGGAAGTGTGGGTTATACTTCTATTCCGATGAATGTAGGTTCTATGACTAACTCTGGTTTTGAATTGGATTTGACTTACTTGATTTTCAACCAGAAGAACTTTACTTGGGATGTGAACTTGAATGCCACTTTCATCAAGAATAAGATTAATAAGTTGCATCCGGATTTGGATGGTCAGTTGATTGATGGAAACTACATTTACGAAGAAGGTGAATCAATGTACCGTATGTACTTGGTGGATTATGCAGGAGTAAATCCAGATAATGGTTTAGCTTTGTATTGGGCGAAAGATGACAAGGGTGAGTTGTATAAAACAGACAATTATGCATTAGCTCAGACTACAAACAAGGTAGCCACAGACAACTTGATGCCGAAGGTATACGGTGGTTTGGGTACTTCTGTGCAGGTTTACGGTTTTGATGCTTCTATTCAGTTGTCTTATCAGTTGGGTGGTCAGATTTATGACTCAGGTTATCGTTTCATGATGGCTGGAAAAGGTGACGGACAGAACTGGCACAAGGATATTTACAATGCATGGACTCCGGAAAATAAATATACGGATGTACCTCGTCTGAATGCGCAGGATAAGTATACAAACTCTACTTCAACTCGTTGGCTTACAAGTTCTAACTACCTGAGTGTAAACAATATCACTATTGGTTATACACTTCCGTCTAACTTGGTTCGCAAGATGATGCTGGAAAAACTGCGTGTATATTTCACTGCTGACAATGTAGGATTGCTTTCTGCACGTAAGGGTCTTGACCCACGTCAGAGTTATACAAGTGCTACTACATCACTTTATACTGCTATCCGTACAATTTCTGGAGGTATCAGCCTTACATTTTAATTAAAATATAAATAAGAAACAGATATGAAAACAAAATATATTTTTGCTTCATTGCTTGTATCTTCACTGGCTGTGACTGGTTGCCAGGATATGGATACATTGCCCGATGGAGGAATCGTGACAGACTCTCAGAAGGAGACCGTTTCTACACTGAATCCTGAACGTGGAGTGGCAAAAGTTAATGCGATTTTCTCTACTTTCAACCAGGCTTTCCCTAACTCAAGTGCATTGGGAGCTGAACGTCATAACGATATTGGTTATCCTACTGTCATGTTGTGTCTGGATTCTAATACAGAAGACGTAGTAAGTGATAACAACGGTTATAACTGGACTGGATATGACTTGACATTTGAAGACCGTGAAAATACTTCCTTGGAAGGACAGATGGTATGGAATGACTTGTATTCTATCGTTTTTGCAGCCAATAATGTGGTAGGAAGCATTGACGAAAAAACAGAAGACGCCAATGAACAATTCTATCTGGGACAGGGACTGGCTGCACGTGCATTCTCTTATTGGGTAATGGCACAGCTGTATCAGTTTAACTATAAAGGCAATGAAGATAAGCCTTGTGTGCCCCTGATTACAGAAAAGAACTCGGAAGATGCTTCAGTGAATGGTTGTAAGCGTTATTCTGTAAAAGAAGTATATACACAGATTGAATCTGACTTGACTAATGCTATTGGTTTGTTGACTAATGCAGAAAAAGGGAAAGTAAAACGTGCAGACAAGCGTTATATCAGCTTGTCAGTAGCATACGGACTTCGTGCACGTATGTATCTGTCAATGCATGAATATGCTAAAGCTGCCGATGATGCGGCAAATGCTATTAAAGCTGCAAAGAGTGAAGGTATTGTAATTGCTTCGCGTGATGAAGTGGCAAAACCGACATTCTGGAGTGTAGACGAGACCAACTGGATGTGGGGTATCATTATCAGCGAAACGGATGACGTGGTAGATACGGGTATCTGTAACTGGCCTTCTCATATGGGTTCATTGAACTATGGATATGCAAACTACTCTGGTGGTCGTCAGATTAGCTTGGAGCTATATGATGCTATTAACGATAAAGATATTCGTAAATCATGGTGGCTGGATGCAGCAGCTGAAGCTAAAGATGGATTCTTGACCGATGAACAGGCTGCTTTTGTGGCTAAGCAGGGGTATAAGCCTTATACTCAGATAAAGTTCGGTCCGTATAATGATGTGGTAGGTACGACTATCAATGCCAACGACATTGTATTGATGCGTATTGAGGAAATGTATCTGATCGCGGCAGAAGCATACGCTGAAGCTAATAATCAGGCAGAAGGTGAAAAATATTTCAAGGAATTGATTAATAACCGTCTGGAAAACGGAGCGCAAGCTTATTTGACAGACTATGCCTCTACTCCTCAGGAAGCTGTTTATACACAGCGTCGTATTGAACTTTGGGGTGAAGGAGTAATCTGGTTCGATGTAATGCGTCTGAACAAGGGAGTGGACCGTCGTGGATGTGGTTTCCCGAATGCAGAATGTATCTTCAATATTGCGCCGACTGATGACATCCTGTTATGGCGTATACCGGAAGCAGAACTTCAGGCCAACAAGGCATTGACTCCTGCTGATAGCCCTGCATGGACATTACCGAAACCAGTTGCTGATGAATAATAAATTAAAGTTAAAATTAAGAGTATTATGAAATTAAATAAATTCTTTTTCGGATTATTGATGACTCCGGCCGTAATGATGGTAGGATGCAGCGATTATGAAGATACAGAAGTGGTAAGTCCAGAAGCAAATGCTGATGCGGTGGGGGCTTATTTTGAGAAAAATTCTAATCCTGTGAAGTTGTTGCCGGGTAAAACATCTTTTAATATTACATTAAAGCGGGCTTCTGCTGGTGATGCTGTGAATGTACCTTTTAAGGTAGTGGAAAATAAAAATGACTTCTTTGAATTGCCTGTAAATCAGTTTGCTTTTGAAGCTGGAAAACAATCTAGTACTCCGATTGCGGTTTCTTTTAATATTGACAATGCTGTATTTCAAAAGAATGATACACTGTACTTGCAGGTATTGGATGGTGTGAAAGATCATTTGTATGCTGCCGGATATACTGATACTATGTATCCGTTTGTAATTGATTATACTTGGAAGAGCGATTCTCTGGCATCTACTATGGTAAAGGATGAATATGCAAATACATTCACCGGTGAAGGAACTTTGGCTACTGTAGAAATTGCAAAAGATTTTGAGGTAGTAAAAACAAATCCATCACCAGACTATACTAAAAATTCTTTGGTACGTATTCCAAGCTTCTTTGCTACTATTGGTAAATCGAAGGCAGCAGGAAAAGACCATATTCAGTTTGTGGTGGATAAAGACCATCAAAATCCTCAATTCTTATCAACTGGATACTTGGCAAGTAAGGAGATTTCTCTGACAGTAAATGAAAGTGAACTGGAGACTGGAATGACTCAGAAATTTGCTGAAAAGAAGGAGTATCCTATCTGTATGGACTTGGTGGATATTGATGCGGTAGCAGCAACTTCTGAGGCTAAAACGGACAATGTTACTTATCTGGTAAAATACAACTTGTATGCATTTGATAAGGAAACTAAGAAAAAATATTTGCTTTCAACAGAAGATGATACTGTACCAGTAGAAGGTAATACTCAATATAAAGCTAAATTTGAAGTGAAATTCGTAAAAGCTTCTGCTGAATAATCGTTATTATAGCTGAAATAATAAAAGAGGTATGTCCTGTGTGGATGTACCTCTTTTTTTCGTCTTATTCACTTAAAAACTGGTCTTTTTGTTAGAATGAACTTCTTAATAATACCAAATAATTGCAATTTTATTCTATTTGTATTCACTTTTTATACACTTGAAAAAGTGGAAGCAAGTTCCTAAAAACCATCTGTTTATCTCTTTTAATATCGTTTTGCTCCTTATAAATAAAATTTAGTGTAAAAATGCCCGCTGTTTTATAATTTCTCTTTATTTTCTTACATTCGCGCCCCGTTTGTGATAAATGTATTAGACTAACTTAACTAAATTAAAAGAGAGATTTTATGAAACAAAGAATGACGTTGTTCATGGCCATTCTTCTGATAGGGATTGGTCTGTCAAACGCCCAAGTTTCTCAAGTGACCGGTAATGTGATGTCGGAAGAAGACGGATTGCCGGTGGTGGGCGCATCGGTGTTGGTAAAAGGTACTACTGTAGGGACAGTGACCGACATTGATGGAAACTTTACAATTTCTGGTGTGCCGGCTTCGGCAAAAACTTTAGTGGTTTCCTTTATCGGTTTGCAGAGCCAGGAAGTGGCTGTAAAACCGGTGGTGAATGTAGTGTTGAAATCGGATGCACAGGCTTTGGAAGAAGTGGTGGTTGTGGCGTATGGTACGCAGAGCGCACGTACGGTGACTGCTTCAGTAGCTTCAATCCGCAACGATGCGCTAAAGGACGTGCCTAATACAAGCTTGGACCAGATGATGCAGGGACGTGCCTCTGGTTTGAATGTAACGACTCCTTCTGGAGGAGTAGGTCAGGCTCCTGTGGTACATATTCGTGGTGTAAACTCGATTACTTCGGGTACTTCTCCTTTGTACGTAGTGGATGGAATGCCGATTCAGTCGGGTGATTTGGGCGGAGGATTGGGTAATGCCAATGCGTTGGCTGACATTAATCCGGCCGATATTCTTTCTATTGACGTGTTGAAGGATGCGGCAGCAGCAGCTTTGTATGGTTCACGTGCGGCAAACGGGGTCGTGCTGATTACTACCAAGCAGGGAAGCAGCGGAAAAGCAAAAGTAACGTATGATGCCTCTGTCGGTTTTTCCAACCGGACGAAGTTCATTGATATGATGAATGCACAGGAGTATGTAGATTTCAAGAACATGGCGGTTCGTAATGCATACGGAACAGATGTAGCGGCTGAACTGGCTGCTGTGGATAAGACATTCATCGCTAATCCTGCTTATGGTGATAAGGCATTTAACCTGATGCCGGGAGTAGACTCCAATTGGGCAGATGCTATTTTTCAGAATGGGTTTACACAAGATCAGACTGTAGCCGTAAGTGGTGGAACGGAAAAAGTGAAATATTATATGTCGGCTAATTACAATACGCAGAAAGGTATTGTAGTGGGCGATAACTATAAACGTCTGGGCGGTAAGGCTAACATTGTGGCTAACGTGACAGACTGGCTGAAGATTGGTATGAACTCGAGCGTGAACGTAAGTTCTACATCGCAGGTGGATGCGGCACGTAACGGTTCAAACTTTGCAGTAGGTGGTTTCCCGCGTATGGCGCTGGCTAACTCTCCGAATATGCCTATCTATGATGAAAATGGCAAAGGCTTTTATGATCATTCGTTAGGTGTGTTAGGTTATGGACCGAATGCGGTAATGAATACGTTCTCGAATCCGGTGGCATTGGTGGAGTTGGGTAATAAGACCAACGTGGATGTAAACCGTATTTTGAGCAGCTTCTTTGCAGAAGTTACTCCTGTGAAAGGTCTTACATTGAAAACTCAGTATAATATTGACGATGCACGTATCGAAAACTCTCGTTTCTGGTCACCTAATCATGGAGATGGAGTAAATAAAGGCGGGTATGCGTTCAATGCGGCAGTGCATAGCAGTATCTGGACCTGGACGAATACGGCAACGTATGATTTTACGGCTAATCGTCATCATTTCAATTTCCTGGTGGGTATGGAAGCTACTGAAAGCAGCTACAATGAATGGGATGCTTCTCGTACAGAATTGCAGGATGATAAGTTTACGAACTTCCAGGGAACTTTTGCCAATGCCACAGCTTCGGGTAGTATTTCCAAGAGTTCTATGGTTTCGTATTTTGGACGTATCAACTATGACTTTGCATCGAAATACATGTTCTCTATCAATTTCCGTCGTGATGGCCTTTCTGCATTGAGCAAGGACAATCGCTGGGGTAACTTTGGAGGTGTTTCTGCGGCATGGCGTGTGTCGGAAGAAGCTTTCTTTGAACCGCTCAAGCATGTGATTGAAGACTTTAAGATTAAGGGTAGCTATGGTGTGGTAGGTAACACGAATATCGATGATTACGCTTCACGTTCATATTATTCTCCTTATTATTACGGTTCTTTGGGAAGTTATCGTCTGAGTAAGATTGCCGACCCGAATTTGAAATGGGAATCTTCAGAAAAGTATGACGTCGGTTTCAGTGCACGTGTACTTGATCGTATCGATATTGATTTTGATTATTTCTATACGAAATCTTCAGACTTGATTCTGGATGTGCCACAGGCTCCTTCGAAAGGTCTTCCAGGAAATATCCTGACAACCAATGCTGGAAAGATGACAAACTCAGGTATTGAGTTGACGATTTCTGCGGATATTTTACGTGACGGTGCATTCAAATGGAATACAAGTTTTAATATTACGACTACTCGTAATAAGGTTGTATCTCTGGCTAATGGTTTGGATAATATTATCAAAGGTGATGCCACTGGATTGGAAATTACAAATATCACAGTACCTGGCAAGTCTATCGGTCAGTTGTATCTGACACCGACAGGTGGTGTAGATCCGGAAACCGGGTTCCGTGTGTTCTATGGAGAGAATGGAGAACGTGTGCTGTATAATCATACCTCGAAAGCAAAATGGATGCTTGAGGATGGTACGCCTTATGAGGGTAGCTTGAAACCGGTGATTTGCGGAAATACACTGCCAACATGGTATGGTGGATGGAGTAATAACTTCTCTTACAAGAACTTTGACTTGTCTTTGTTCTTCCAGTTCTCAGGTGGAAACTATATTTATAATGGTACGAAGGCGACGGTAAGCGATATGCGTTACTGGAATAACTCGAAGGAAGTGCTTCAGAATTACTGGACTCCGGAAAGAAAGAATGCCATGTTCCCGAAACCAGTGTATGGTGATAACTATTCTAATGGTTCAGCCATGCCTATCAGCGAGTGGGTGGAAAAAGGTGATTATTTGCGTTTGAAGAATATCTCATTGGGTTATACTTTCAATACGAAGAACTGGGCGAGCGCCATCGGTATCAGCAAGTTGCGTGTATATGCACAGGTGCAGAATTTGTTCGTAATTACGGGCTATTCGGGTATGGATCCGGAGGTAATGTCGAATACGACTAATGCTACTCTGGCTCCGGGTACGGATAAAAATACCTTGCCACAGGCACGTACCTACACATTTGGTGTGAACTTGGCGTTTTAATTGTTGAATTTTAAAAGCAGATTCGAATGAAAAAATATATTGTATATGCTATATTGATGGCTGGAACTACGTTAAGTGGTTGCAGCAGCAGTTTCTTGGATCAGGAACCACCTTTGTACATTGAGCCGGGAGATATTTATAATGATGCAAACCGTTTGGAAGCAACTGTATTAGGCTTGTATGGTTCGATAAAAAATGACGCGTCGGATTCCTTCATGGGAGGAAAAACCTATCTGGTGTTTGATAACCGTGGAGAAGATATTGTAAATTCTGATCCGAACTTGATTACGCTGGCCAATACCTATAAGTTTAATGTGGGCAAAACAGACGCAGAAAATACGGTGACCTGGAGCATGGCATACGCTGCCATTAACCGTGTCAATATTTTCTTGGATGAGTTGGAAGGTGCTAAAGCTACTGCTGGAGAAAAGTATGAGCAGTATAAAGCGGAGGCAAAGTTTGTGCGTGCATTTGCTTATTACTATTTGAATAATCTGTATGCTACGCCCTACGTAATTAATCCGGATGCGAAATCAGTGCCTTTACGTTTGACTCCGGAAAAGAACGGTGAACACAATGCGTTGAAACGTGCTACAGTAAAGGAGGTTTACGAACAGATTCTTTCGGATTTGGAAAATAGCAGTGCGTTACCGGTAAAGGCAAAAGCAGATGAACCGACTGTAACTCGTGCTACACAGGCAGCTGCCAATATGTTGAAGATGCGCGTATATATGTCTATGAATAACTGGACAGAGGCGGTAAAAGCAGGTAAACTGGTGACAGGCTACGAACTGACTCCGAAGTTTGGAGATATGTTCAAGGCTCCTTATTATACGGATGAAACCATATTCTCTTTGCCGATGAAGGAAACAAACCGCCCGAACACCCAGCAAGGATTGGCAGAATATTATTACGCTAAGAATACGATTTTGTGGGTAGACGTGGAGAACGGTATCATGGGCAAGCCGAATTATAATTCAGCTGATGATGCCCGTGTGCAGATGAAGAACGAAAAAAATCAGTTGCTGAAGTTTACGGATGCTGCACAGAAACTGGATTGGGCACCGATTTTCCGTTATGCGGAAACGTTGTTGAATTTGGCAGAGTGTTATGTAAATTTGGGTGGAACTGAAAATGAAAAACTTGCCAGAGAATGTCTGAAGCAGGTGAGATTCCGTTCGTTACCGGAAACAAGCAATCAGTTGGATATTGATCATTTGTCTGGTGAGGATTTGAAGATGGCGGTTTATAACGAACGTCGTCTGGAGTTTATCGGTGAGGCGATGCGAGGCATTGATGTGTTGCGTCGCGGGGCTAACTTTGAACGGAAAGCACAGATTACTCCTCAGAGTAGCGGATATGTCTGGCCAATTCCACAAAGCGAAGAATTGATGAATCCGGATTTGAATAAATAAGGAAGAAGTAAAAAGAGCGTATCTGTAATGAGATGCGCTTTTTTTATTTATATTTGCGCTCTATAGAATTTAGATTTATACTGAATGAAAGAATTTGTAATATCAGAAGCACAGACTGAAAAAGCTGTGCTGGTGGGTTTGATAACCCAGACTCAGAATGAACGTAAGACCAATGAATATTTGGATGAGCTGGCTTTCCTCGCTGAGACGGCTGGGGCAGAGGTAGTAAAACGTTTTACACAGAAACTGGATACGCCGAACTCGGTGACTTACGTGGGTAAAGGTAAGTTGCAGGAGGTGAAAGAATACCTGGAGTTGCAGAACGAGAGTGAAGAGACGGAAATCGGGATGGTGATTTTCGATGATGAACTTTCGGCCAAGCAAATCCGTAACATTGAGAATGAACTGAAAGTGAAGATTCTGGACCGTACTTCACTGATTCTGGATATTTTTGCGATGCGTGCGCAGACAGCTAATGCCAAGACGCAGGTGGAACTGGCGCAGTATAAGTATATGCTTCCGCGTTTGCAGCGTTTGTGGACGCACTTGGAACGTCAGGGTGGTGGTTCCGGTGCCGGTGGTGGTAAAGGTTCTGTAGGTTTGCGTGGTCCGGGTGAAACTCAGTTGGAAATGGACCGTCGTATCATTTTGAACCGTATGGCCTTGCTGAAACAACGTCTGGCAGAAATTGATACGCAGAAGTCTACTCAGCGCAAGAACCGTGGACGCATGATTCGTGTGGCACTGGTGGGATATACCAATGTGGGTAAATCGACTTTGATGAACCTGCTGGCCAAGAGTGAGGTCTTTGCGGAAAACAAATTGTTTGCTACGCTTGATACCACCGTGCGTAAAGTTATTATCGAAAACTTGCCTTTCTTGCTTTCGGATACGGTAGGGTTTATCCGGAAATTACCGACTGACTTGGTCGATTCGTTTAAATCTACACTGGACGAGGTGCGTGAGGCGGATTTGCTGGTACACGTGGTAGATATTTCACATCCGGATTTTGAGGAACAGATTCAGGTGGTAGAGAAAACGATTGCCGATTTGGGTGCAGGTGGAAAGCCGAGTATGATTGTATTTAATAAGGTAGATGCCTATACGTATGTGGAAAAGGCAGAAGATGACCTGACTCCGAAGACGAAAGAAAATATCACGCTGGAGGAACTGATGCATACCTGGATGGCGAATCTGAATGATAATTGTATCTTTATTTCCGCACGTGAGAAGACCAATATTGATCAGTTCCGTGACTTATTATATAAAAAGGTAAAGGAACTGCATGTGCAGAAGTATCCTTACAATGATTTTCTATATCAGACATACGACGAAGAATAACTACAAGAAAATATGACACAACACTATCGTTTACTGACAAAAGAAGAAATCGCACGACTGGAGGCGCAGCACTGTATAGCTTCCGATTGGAGTGGTGTAGAAGTGGCCGATGATTTTCATACGGATTATATTCATCACACCCGTTTTTCGGGAAAAGTGCGACTGGGCGTTTTTGAAAAAGAGTTTACTTTGGCTGGTGGAATGGCCAAACATTCTGGGGTATATTATGCAACCTTGCACAATGTAACGGTGGGCGACAACTGTTACATTGAGAATGTAAAGAATTACATAGCCAACTATGAAATAGGGCATGATACCTTTATCGAGAATGTAGATATCATCCTGGTGGATTGCCATAGCCGTTTTGGGAATGGAGTAGAAGTCTCAGTCTTGAATGAGACTGGCGGGCGTGAGGTGATTATTCATGACCGTCTTTCTGCTCATCAGGCTTATATCATGGCTCTTTATCGTCATCGCCCGGTACTGATTGAGAAAATGCGGAAGATTATTGAGTCTTATGCAGAGTCACATGCGTCAGATACAGGTACTATCGGGAGTCATGTAATGATAGTGAATGCCGGTTACATCAAGAATGTACGGATTGGAGATTATTGCCAGATTGAGGGTGCCGGCCGTTTGAAGAATGGAAGCATCAATAGTAATGAGCATGCACCGGTGCATATCGGTTACGGGGTGATTTGTGATGATTTTATCATCTCAAGTGGCTCACACGTAGAAGATGGCACGATGCTTACACGCTGTTTCGTGGGGCAGGCTTGTCATTTGGGGCATACCTATTCGGCTTCTGATTCATTGTTTTTCAGTAACTGTCAGGAGGAAAATGGAGAGGCTTGTGCCATTTTTGCCGGACCTTTTACCGTGACGCACCATAAGTCTACGTTACTCATTGCCGGCATGTTCTCGTTCATGAATGCAGGTTCTGGCTCTAACCAGAGCAATCACATGTATAAGTTGGGGCCTATTCATCAGGGGGCATTGGAACGAGGTGCTAAGACCACTTCTGATTCTTATATCCTGTGGCCCGCCCGTATTGGTGCCTTCTCACTGGTGATGGGACGCCATGTTACCCATCCGGATACTTCGAATCTGCCTTTTTCTTATTTGATAGAGGAAAAGAATACGACTTATCTGGTGCCGGGTGTCAATTTGCGAAGTGTAGGTACAATCCGCGATGCACAGAAGTGGCCTAAACGTGACCAGCGGAAAGATCCGAACCGTTTGGACCAGATTAATTATAACTTGTTGAGTCCGTACACCATTCAGAAGATGATGGCAGGGCGACAGATTTTGAAGGAATTGGCTCGTGTGTCGGGGGAAACTTCCGAGATTTACTCTTATCAAAGTGCGAAAATCAAGAATTCGGCATTGAACAAGGGAATCAAGTTTTATGAGACTGCTATCCATAAATTCCTGGGAAACTCTGTCATCAAGCGTCTGGAAGCCATTCGTTTCGCTTCTGATGACGAAATCCGTGATCGTCTGGTTCCGGACACGCCGATTGGAACAGGAGAATGGGTGGATATTTCTGGACTGATTGCTCCGAAGAGTGAGATAGAACGCCTGATGGAAGATATTGAGTGCGACCGTTTGAACAGTGTGGATGAGATACACGACCGTTTTGCAGAAATGCACGCCAATTATTATACGTATGAATGGACGTGGGCGTATGAAAAAATGCTTGACTTCTATGGCCTGCAGGCTGATACGATTACAGCGGTAGACATCGTGGCTATTGTACGTCAGTGGCAGGAAGCCGTAGTGGGACTGGATAAAATGGTGTATGAGGATGCCAAGAAGGAATTCTCGTTGACTTCCATGACCGGATTCGGGGCAGATGGAAGCAGTGAAGAAAAGATGCGTGACTTTGAAGAAGTACGTGGCGTGTTCGAAAGCAATCCGTTTGTGACAGCGGTGTTGGAACATATAAAGGTAAAAACGGAGCTTGGAAACGAACTGATAGAACGTGTAAAGAATTTATTGTAAAATGGGAGGTACTGCGTATGGAAAGAATATGCAGATATATATGTTTGCTTTGCGTTTGCTTTATGGCTTTGCAGGTGCAGGCCAATAGAAGGAAGGTGATGGAATGTCCGGGTTTCGTATTGTCGAATACGGCGGAGATAGAATTTAAACGGATTATCCAGACTAGTGAACAGACTCAGGTCGATGCAGTGATGTATGGTAAGCCGGGAACTCCGGTCGTCATTTCTTCAAAAGCTGCATTGAAATGGGCCGATGGAGGAATGGCACAGCTTCGTGAGGCGGAACGTATTTCCATTGATGGAGTGACTGAGCCGGAAGTAATTGAAGAGAATGGGACCTTGGAGGTAACTCTTTCTTTTTCACCGGTTCCTTCGGATGTGCATGAAGTGGATTTTATCGAGCCGGAGATGGGATGGAACATCTTTGGTATCCAGTTAAGTCGGGAAGAACCTTATGTGTATGTGCCTAATTACCTTACAACAGACAAGCCGGAACGGAGCAATGAAATTCCAGAGCCGGGATTGGCAGTAGGAAAGGCTGTAGTAAACGGTTATATTTTAGGATATGATCCGAGAATGTCATTGTTCACGGAATTGGAATATGAAGACGGGCTTTTCCCTAAGGAGTGGAAGCAAAGCATTAAAGTCCGTCAGGATGGCTCGTTTCATTTGGAAACTGAGTTGTTGCAGCCAACTTTGACGGCATTGCGGTTGAATGAAGCGGTTTTGAAGTTGTTTCTTGTGCCCGACGAAGAGGTGACGGTGTATATCAATCTTCCTCGCCTGAGCATGTCTTCTTCTCGTTTGCTGGGTAAACGTTACGAGAAAAAACAGAAGGCCTGGTTTGACGGGGCTGCTGAGACTATTAACCGGGAGCTGGCCGGTTCCCCTTCTTCTGCTGCACTGAATGCCTATCGTGCCGTAGAAAAAGGCTTGATGGAGAGTTCGGAGGTCGCTTCCAAGTTACAATCTGACTATGAGCAGGTGATGCCCATTTGTAGTCGGCTTACTGCTTCCTCTATTCTGTCTTCAGATGACCGGAAAGTGCTGAAAACGGTGAATTTTCCGGAAATTCGTATGTATGTGGAAGCTGTGGCAGAAGCACTTCAGCAGAATGCCGAACGGATGGAGTCAGTGAAAGAAGCAGTGATTGCTTCGCTGGATGCGCAGGTAGAAGGGGCGGATATTCTTCCTAAGATTATTGCTCCTCATAAAGGGCGTGCCATCTTGATAGACTTCTGGGCTACGTGGTGTGGTCCTTGTAAAAAAAGTATGCAGTCTATGGTACCGCTGAAGAAAAATCTGTCATCGAAAGACATCGTATATATTTATCTAACAGGACCTTCTTCCCCCGAAAATATCTGGAAATCAAATTTGTCCAAGATGACGGGAGTGCACTATCGGCTTACTGACTCACAATGGAAGTACTTGTGTACTTCTTATGGAGTAACTGGAATTCCGGCTTATCTGATTATCAGCCATGACGGAAAATTGCAGGGACGTTATGTGGGATTCCCCGGGGTAGATGTACTGCAAAAGGACCTGATTCGTGCAATAGAGGAGTAAGAAGAATTACAGATAACTTTTTGTAGGAATTAAGGAAAAATTTCAATAATACTTTGTAACTTTGTGTCCACTAATAACTCACAATTAATTTAATGTATTATGGCAACACCCGAATTCAAGTATCAGCCAATGTTTGAACATGGCAAGGATACAACTGAATACTATTTGCTTACAAAAGACTATGTGTCTGTAAGCGAGTTTGAAGGAAAACCCATCCTGAAAATCGAAAAAGAAGGTTTGACTGCGATGGCCAATGCGGCTTTCCGCGATGTTTCTTTCATGTTGCGCCGCTCTCACAACGAACAGGTGGCAAAGATTCTGACTGACCCGGAAGCAAGCGATAACGATAAGTATGTAGCTTTGACTTTCCTGCGTAATGCAGAAGTAGCTGCCAAAGGCGTACTTCCTTTCTGTCAGGATACCGGTACAGCAATTATCCACGGTGAAAAAGGACAGCAGGTTTGGACTGGCTACTGTGATGAAGAAGCGCTTTCTCTGGGTGTGTACAAGACTTATACAGAAGAAAACCTTCGTTATTCTCAGAACGCTCCGCTTACTATGTACGAAGAAGTGAATACTCGCTGCAACTTGCCAGCTCAGATTGACATCGAAGCTACTCAGGGTATGGAGTATGAATTCCTTTGCGTAACAAAGGGTGGTGGTTCTGCTAACAAGACTTACTTGTATCAGGAAACAAAAGCCATCTTGAATCCGGCTACACTGGTTCCGTTCCTGGTTGAAAAGATGAAGACTTTGGGAACTGCAGCTTGTCCTCCTTATCATATTGCATTTGTAATTGGTGGTACATCAGCTGAAAAGAACCTGTTGACTGTGAAATTGGCTTCTACTCGTTTCTACGATAACCTGCCGACTACTGGTAATGAATACGGACGCGCATTCCGCGATGTAGAACTGGAAAAACAGGTATTGGAAGAAGCACACCGCATCGGTCTGGGTGCTCAGTTCGGTGGTAAATATTATGCACACGATGTACGTATCATCCGTTTGCCGCGTCACGGTGCTTCTTGTCCGGTAGGTTTGGGCGTATCTTGCTCTGCTGACCGTAACATCCGTTGTAAAATCAACAAAGACGGTATCTGGATTGAAAAACTGGATTCAAATCCGGGCGAACTGATTCCGGAAGAATTGCGTCAGGCTGGTGAAGGCAATGCAGTGAAAATTGACTTGAACCGTCCGATGCCGGAAATCTTGGCTGAACTGGATAAATATCCGGTAGCTACTCGTCTGTCTTTGAACGGTACTATCATCGTAGGTCGTGACATTGCACATGCCAAACTGAAAGAACGTCTGGATCGTGGTGAAGACCTGCCTCAGTATATCAAGGATCATCCTATTTATTATGCTGGTCCGGCTAAGACTCCGCAGGGTATGGCTTGTGGTTCTATGGGCCCGACTACTGCTGGTCGTATGGACCCGTACGTAGACTTGTTCCAGAGTCACGGTGGTTCTATGATTATGTTGGCTAAAGGTAATCGTAGCCAGGCTGTAACAGATGCCTGCAAGAAACACGGTGGTTTCTATTTGGGTTCTATCGGTGGTCCGGCTGCCATCTTGGCTCAGAACAACATCAAGAGCATTGAATGTGTAGAATATCCGGAACTGGGTATGGAAGCTATCTGGAAGATTGAAGTAGAAGACTTCCCGGCATTCATCCTGGTAGACAACAAGGGTAATGATTTCTTCAAACAAATCAAACCTCGTTGCACTGGCAACTGTAAGTAATTGATACATCTGATATGCTTCTTTCTGTAAGAGGGGAGAGGCATAAGACCATACAAAGGATTTGCAAACCGTAGCCTGTCGATGGCCGGATTTGCAAATCCTTTTTCTTTCACTCTGCGCTGGCAGGTTTGTTTCACCATAGTGGATTAACAATGAATATTCTACGTTTTTGTAAAAATTGGACGTTGCCCATAGCCATGGCAATGGGAGTCATTCTGTACTTTGTGTATGTCAATATCCCTTTTCTTGCACCTACCAAGCCCTTTGTGGCTCATGCCATCGATATTGTACAGCCGGTATTGATTTTCCTGATGCTTTTTCTGACCTTCTGTAAAATCAATGTGCACGATTTGAAGTTGTGTGCCTGGCATTGGCGTTTGCTGCTGATTCAGGGAGCAAGTTTCTTACTTTTGGGATTGCTCCTGGTGATTTTCCCGGATTTCTCAGCCCGTATATTGGTGGAAGGAGCCATGATTTGCCTGATTTGTCCTACGGCTACAGCGGCTGCGGTGGTTACACGCAAGTTAGGAGGAGATGCAGCCCATCTGACCACCTATACCATTTTAGTCAATTTGCTGGCAGCCATTTTGGTGCCGCTGGTACTTCCGTTGGTACACCCGCATCCGGAACTGAATTTTGGCAGTTCGTTTGCGTTGATTTTGGGAAAGGTGTTCCCCTTATTGCTTTGTCCGTTCCTGGCAGCCATTTTACTGCGGGCTTTGCTTCCGAAAGTACATGCCAAGTTAGGACAGTATCATGAACTTTCTTTTTATCTGTGGGCTGTGGCGTTGACATTGGCTATTGGGGTAACGGTGAAGAGTATCGTACACAGTGACGTGTCTTTCTGGTACCAGGCCGGATTGGGAGGCGTTTCTTTGGTCTGCTGTGCCCTGCAGTTCTATTTCGGGAAAAAGATAGGACGTCGTTACGATGATTCCATCAGCTCCGGACAGGCCTTGGGGCAGAAAAATACGGTATTTGCCATCTGGATGGGCTATACTTTCTTCACTCCTGTGACGGCCGTTGCGGCAGGATTCTACAGTGTGTGGCATAATGTAGTCAATTCCTACCAGTTGTATTTGCAGCGTAAATCGGAGGGAGAGTCCGACGCTTTGAAAAATTAACAGCTTGTCTGTCATTGCTGTGCTCGGAAAGTTGTAACTTTGCCGTCACTTTGTAATGTAGAAGAATAAATTCGCATGATTTCAATAGAAGGACTGAAAGTGGAGTTTGGAACTACTCCGCTGTTTGAAGATGTATCGTTTGTTATCAACAAAAAAGACCGTATTGCACTGGTAGGAAAGAACGGTGCCGGAAAATCGACTATGCTGAAAATCCTGGCCGGATTGCAGCAGCCTACAGAGGGAGTGGTAGCCGTACAAAGAGGCATTACCATCGGTTATTTGCCGCAGGTCATGATACTGAGCGATACACGTACGGTAATGGCTGAGGCCGAGATGGCCTTTGAGCATATTTTTGAGATGCAGGAAAAACTGGAGAAAATGAACCAGGAACTGGCCGACCGTACGGATTATGATTCTGAAAGCTATCATGAGCTGATAGAGCGGTTTACCCATGAGAACGAACGTTTCCTGATGATGGGAGGGACCAATTACCGTGCAGAGATAGAACGTACGCTTACAGGCTTAGGATTCAACCGCACAGACTTTGACCGTCCTACTTCTGAATTCAGCGGAGGATGGCGTATGCGTATTGAGTTAGCGAAACTTCTGTTGCGTCGTCCCGATGTGCTGTTGCTCGACGAGCCGACCAACCACCTGGACATTGAGAGTATCCAGTGGCTGGAGAATTTCCTGAAGATGAGTTCCGGCGCGGTAGTACTGGTAAGTCACGACCGGGCATTTATTAACAATGTGACCAACCGTACCATTGAAATTTCCTGCGGACGGATATACGATTACAAGGTAGCTTACGATGAGTTTGTCGTGCTGCGTAAGGAACGCCGCGAACAGCAGTTGCGTGCTTACGAGAATCAGCAGAAAGAAATAAAAGACACGGAAGATTTTATCGAACGTTTCCGTTACAAGGCTACGAAGGCTGTACAGGTGCAGAGCCGCATCAAGCAGCTGGAGAAAATCGTACCTATTGAAATAGATGAAGAAGATACTTCTACACTTCGTCTGAAGTTTCCTCCTTCCATGCGTTCCGGTAACTATCCGGTGATTTGTGAGAATGTGAAAAAGGCGTATGGTGACCACGTGGTCTTTCACGATGTGAACCTGACCATCCATCGGGGTGAAAAGGTGGCCTTTGTAGGAAAGAACGGTGAAGGTAAGTCTACGCTGGTGAAGTGTATCATGGACGAGATTCCCTATGAAGGAAAACTGACCATCGGACACAATGTACAGATTGGCTATTTTGCACAGAATCAGGCACAGCTGCTCGATGAAAACGTGACTGTCTTTGATACTATTGACCGTGTGGCAAAAGGAGACATCCGTCTGAAGATTAGAGACATCTTAGGTGCCTTCATGTTTGGAGGAGAGGCTTCCGAAAAGAAAGTAAAGGTGCTTTCAGGAGGTGAACGCAGTCGTCTGGCTATGATTAAGCTGCTGCTGGAGCCGGTGAACTTCCTGATTCTGGACGAGCCGACCAACCACCTCGATATGCGTTCGAAGGATGTGCTGAAGGAAGCTGTGAAAGAGTTCGACGGTACGGTCATCGTAGTATCTCACGACCGTGAGTTCCTTGACGGATTGGTGACCAAGGTGTACGAATTTGGTGGCGGACTGGTGAAGGAACATATCGGCGGAATCTACGACTTCCTGCAGAAGAAGAAAATGGAGAATTTGAATGAACTTCAGTTGTCCCAATCTCCGCAGACTGCTTCGCCCAAGAAAGAAGAGCCTGCAGAGAGTGAAAGCAAACTTTCGTATGAAGCACAGAAGGAGTTGAACAAGAAAATCCGCAAGCTGGAGAAGCAGGTGGCCGACTGCGAGGCAAAGATTGAGAAACTGGAAGAGCAGGTGGCACAACTGGAGGAACAGATGGCTACTCCTGAAGGTGCTTCCGATATGAAGCTGTACGAGCAGCACCAGCAGTTGAAAAAACAGATTGTGGAGGCAGAAGAGGAATGGACACTGCTGCTGTCGGAACTGGAAGAAATGAAATAAATAAGAGAGACTTGATTAAAATAACGCATTTATGAACAAGAAGAATTATGTAGCCGTAGCTACGTTGGCATTTGCTATGCTGACAAGCTGCGCCGGACAGAAGGAAGCGAAAAGCACTTCTGGCATTGATTTGGCAAACATGGATACTACCGTGTCTGCCGGTACGGACTTTTTCCGTTACGCATGTGGAGGATGGAACGATGCACATCCGCTGACTGCCGAATATTCTCGTTACGGCACATTTGATGAACTGTTTGAAAACAGCCAGAAGCAGTTGCGCGAACTGATTGAAGGACTGGCTGCACAGAAAAATAATCAGGCTGGTTCTGCCGCACAGAAAATCGGTGACTTGTATAACATGGCTATGGACAGCGTAACCTTGAACAAGCAGGGTGCAGAACCGGTGAAAGCTATGCTCGACAAGATTGCCGGCATGAAAGACAAGAGTGAAATCGTGCCGATGATGACTGAAATGGCTCATATCGGTATCGGTACCTATTTCCACAGCTATGTATATGCTGACCCGAAGAACAGTTCACTCAACATCTTCCAGATGGGACAGGGTGGTATCAACTTGGGTGAAAAGGAATATTATCTGGATACCGACAGCATCACTCAGAACATTCGTGAACAGTATAAACTTTACATCGGCAAGCTGTTCCAGCTGGCTGGCTTCTCTGAAGCAGATGCACAGCAGAAAGTGGCTGATGTGATGGAAATCGAAACTGCCATTGCTAAAGTTTCACGCAGTGCAACAGAGCTTCGTGACCCGGAAGCTAACTACCACAAAATGTCTTTCGATGAATTGAAGAAGACCATTGCCGGAATTGACTGGGATGCCTATATGAAAGGTTTGGGCATTCAGGCTCCGGCAGAACTGAACGTAGAACAGGTAGAACCGATTCAGGAAGTAGCTCGCCTGATGAATACACTTCCGTTGTCTAAACATGTATCTTATCTGGAATACAACCTGCTGGATGCAGCAGCTTCTTGTCTGAGCGATGACTTTGTAGCTGCCCGTTTCGATTTCTATGGCAAGGTATTGTCAGGACGCCAGGTAAATCAGCCGCGCTGGAAACGTGCTGTAAACTCAGTGAACGGCATGCTGGGTGAGCTGGTAGGCGAGATGTATGTGGAAAAATACTTCCCGGCTGCTGCCAAAGAACGTATGGTGAAGTTGGTGAAGAACTTGCAGACTGCCCTGGGTGAACGTATTGATGCACAGGAATGGATGAGCGACAGCACCAAGATCAGAGCACACGAAAAATTGGCTACCTTCCATGTAAAAGTAGGGTATCCTGACAAGTGGAAAGACTATTCTAAACTGGAAATCAAGAACGATTCTTACTGGGCTAACGTATGCCGTGCTTCAGAATGGGGATTCAATGATATGTACAGCCGTATTGGCAAGCCGGTTGACAAGGACGAATGGCTGATGACTCCGCAGACAGTCAATGCCTACTATAATCCGTCAACTAACGAAATCTGTTTCCCTGCTGCTATTCTTCAGCCACCGTTCTTCAATATGGAAGCTGACGATGCTGCCAACTATGGTGCCATCGGTGTAGTAATCGGCCACGAAATGACGCATGGATTCGACGACCAGGGCCGTCAGTTTGACAAAGACGGAAACCTGACCGACTGGTGGGCTCCGGGTGATGCCGACCGTTTCAAGGAACGCGCACAGGTGATGGTGGATTTCTTCAACAAGATTGAAGTATTGCCGGGCTTGCAGGCTAACGGTGAACTGACACTGGGTGAAAACTTGGCCGACCATGGAGGTTTGAACGTAGCTTATCTGGCTTTCCAGAATGCGACTAAGGATGCTCCGCTTGGCGTAGTCGATGGTTTCACTCCGGAACAGCGTTTCTTCCTGGCTTATGCTACTTTGTGGGCTGGTAACATCCGCGACGAACAGATTCGTGTGTACACTAAGTCAGATCCTCACTCATTGGGTAAATGGCGTGTAAACGGAGCGTTGCCTCACATTCAGGCTTGGTATGATGCCTTCCACATCACACCGTCTGATCCGTTGTATGTAGCTCCTGAAAAACGTGTGAACGTGTGGTAAACTACAGACGGTAATTCACAATCTCTATAAATGGGGGTATATGAACTGTTGCAAGGTTCATATACCCCTCTTTTTTGTTTTTAAGATGGAGACTCCACGGGGTAGGTGGACTATTCTTCTTTTTCTCCTGAAATATTCTTTCAAATATGCTTGTCTATTCTCTGTTTCACACTGCGGGATTTGTATCCCACACTGTGAAATATATATCCCACACTGTGGTTTTTGTATTTCACAGTGTGAAACAGAGAATTTGTCCTGAAGTTTGGAAGAATGGATAAGGCAAATTTGTGGTTTGCGAGGGAGGAATTCACGGTTTCCGGTGATGTATACCTTAAATGAAAAACTTTTCTTTGTAAAAGAAAACATTCAAAAATGAGAATTATGAAAAACAAGTTAAGTTTTTTATTGTCAGTTGTTTGTCTGTGGGGAGTAATCTTAGTTTCAGGATGTAGTGAAAAGGATGAGACTCCCACAAATCTGACTTTGAAAGAAGGCACACAAACTACTCAGGTGGTTTATGCCGATGAGGTAACGAATCCGGGTGGAATCAGTTTTACAGCTTTGTCCGACTGGACAGCCACAGTAACAGAAGTTGCGACAGAAGCTGCAACCAAGGCCGCTTCGGGAAAAGTGGAATGGCTGGAATTGAGTGCCTATAGTGGAGGTCCTGGTGAATATACCTTAACCTTGACATTGATAGAGAACCTGACCGGAAAGGACCGGAAGGCTACCATCGAAATTCGTTGTGGTAACGATGTGATAACCATTACCGTAGAGCAGAAAGCTACTACAGAAGCAGGGGAAACTCCTGCCCCGAAAGAAAAGCGTCTGGTTCGTTATGAGATTACAAATTCAAGCAGTTTGTATCCGGACAGCTATACTAAGTCTATTGGGGAACTCACTTATAATGAGAACGGAAAGCTGGCAGCCTTGAAAACCATTAGTTACCAAGGCGATGCGCAGGGATATTTCACAGAGAGAATCTATCAGTTCACCTATCAGGAAAACCAGATGTGGATTGACCGGAAAACACTTTCCGGATATGAATCGGATGAATCGTATGTGGTTACATTGAACTCAGAGGGTTATGTATCACAGTTGTATAAGAAAAAGGAATCTTCTTCTGAGCAGCATACATTGTGGATGTTTATTTATTCCGACGGTTATCTTCAGCAGATACAAGAAGATTATGACTATTATCCAGGTGACCATGAAGATGGGGATGAGGAAGATGGAAATGTGGCAATCGATCCGGGAGTATCTTCTGGCAGGATGGGACGTGCTTCGGATAGGTCTATTCTGCAATTGAACTGGCAGAATGGCAATCTGATGTCGACGGAGGGAGAATTTTCGGATGAAAGCTATATGAGTTATGCATATACTGAATATCCGAATGTAACGCCTTACTTTGATTTTAATGTAGTGGTTCGTCCGTTGTTCGGCAGTCATACTTATGAATATGATGACATGGTGTCCATGCTTTATATGTTGCGTATGATGGGTAAAGGTAGTAAGAATCTGGTAACGGAAGATGTTGTGGACTGGGGATATAATATGCCGGAACCGGGAGAACCGGAAGTGATACATGAAGATACATGGGCTCCTTTTGCATATAGCTTTACGGAAGATAATTATCTGGATGTAATTACTGGCAAGTGTACTTTGTATTCATACCAGGAGGATGAACATGGAAATCGTGTTTCAGAGTCTACGTCTTATTACAATGATGAATATCGTTTTGTGTATGAATAAGTAATCTTTTTTGATGGAAAAATACCCCTTTCTCTCTACCCAATAAATAGGAGTATGAAATCGGTTATTTATGGTAATATATTTTTTAATATTATCGTGTAATTTTGTTAAAAATAAGTTTTGAAGACAGAATAATAGGAAATTAAGGCTATGAAGAACTGCTAAGTCCTTGTATTCGTCAAGGAATGTTACTCATAATGCGAATGGAGTCGGGGACTTATGCAAGCGTGACTTTTGAAGAATGTAACGGGGAATAAAAAGACTTCATTTCGTCATCGCACTAAAGAATCCGTATTGCAATATCGGGGAAGTTGCAATGCGGATTCTTTTTTTGTGTATAGTGACGTCCGTTATGCCGGAAACCAGAAATGTATTACTGTTCCTTGTCCTTCTTTCGAAGTGATGTCGCAACCGCCTTGCAGCTTGTCACAACGTTCTTTGACGCTTCTCAGTCCCAGTCCTGCTTGAAGGAAATCATTGGAAAGCTTATCGGCGGAGAAACCTTTTCCGTTGTCTTCAACGATGATATTTACCTGCCCGTCCTCATAGCTGGCAGTGATGTAAGCCTGTTGGGCATTGGCGTGTTTCAGCATGTTGGATATGATTTCCTGAAGAATGCGGTACACTTCCTGAGTTAGGTCGGCCGGAAAGTCTATCTGCTGAATGCTTTCTTCTATGTAGCACTGGATATGAGGTGTTTTCAGCGATTTCAGCTTATCCGTGTAAAGTGTGAGAACCTGATACAGGCTAAAGTTGCTGAGGGCAGGAGTTGCCAGCTGATGCGAAAGGTTGCGCAGATTTTCCCTGATTTGTTTGAGTTGAGTCGTTATAGCTGAGTTGTCCGACTGCTTCATCTCCATTTCTACAGACAACAGATCATTGCATACCCCGTCGTGCAGTTCCTTGGAAATACGATTGTGGCTGTCTTCCAGTCCACAGATGTATCGTTCGGTCATTTTCTTGTGCATGTCGGTAAGCAAGAGTTGTCTTTGCATTTCCTTGTCCTTGATTTCTTTTTCCAGTTTCAGTTGCTTCAGGTGGAATGCAATCTTTCGTTTATGCATACTTATGACTAAAATAATGAGCAGCAGCAGGGCCAAGATAAGTATGCCCCCGATGGTATAGATACGTATCAGGTAAGCTGCTTTTTCCTCAGCACGTTTTCCGTTGAGTCCGGCAATCTGCAAGTCTTTTTCTTTCAGGTCCAGTTCAGCCTCAAATCCGGACAGGCGGTTCTGAAAATATTGCTCGTTTAGTTTCTCATTGGCCTGATACGCCTCCAGCATGAGCTGATAAGCTAATTGTCCGTTGTTTCTCCTGCCTTCTATTTCGGCCAGTGTAAGCAAGATTTTGGGTAACAGGCCAGAAGGGTTCTTGCGGGCAAACTCAGCCGCTTTCATGACATAGTTGCGTGCCTGAAGCAAGGAGTCCGTATCATGGAATAACATGTAACCATATAAGTACTCTAAATTCGCAATATTAGCCTTATTGTGTGTCGTGTTTTTATAGCTCATGGCTTTCCGGTAGTATTGCAACGCCTGCCGGGGCTTTCCTGCATCCCTCGATACTCTGGCATATTGCGTGTAGGCCAATAGCTTGAGCCCGTCGGGCATTTCCGGACGGAGTTTCTGTATGGCCAGTTTTAGCGTATCCATTGCCTGGACAGGCTGCTGGTTGTTAGCTAACAAAATGGCATGGTTGCATAGTCTGTTTACTTCCCCGATGCGATAGTCGATGGTAAGTGTGTCGGTTTGTGGATACGCAAACATTTTACGAGAAATCTGTATGGCTTCATTGTTCTTGCCCGTTTCATTGTATAGAATGGAAATGTTGGATACGATAATGGCTGCCAGGTTGTAATTCTGCAAGTCCTCAGTAATGGCGAGCGCCTTCTGATAAAGTGAGATGGCATTGTCGAGCATAAACAATCTGCGGTGTATGACTCCTGAAAGATTGTAGGCCTCTGCTAAGTTCACAGAATCTTTTACCTGTTCCAGTTGGCTGACAGCCTCTTCAGCCGTTTCTCTTGCAGCCGGCAACTGGTTGTTCTGCCATTGCCCGTAGGCAATTTCATACGTAGCAATTGCCGCAATTTCCTGGAGCTGGTGTGCTATGGTATTTTCTGGAAACTTTTCCAGTGCCATTGCGTTTTCCCGGATTTGGGTCAGTAGCGTATTTGCCCTCTCACTGTCTCCCTTCTGGTTGAGAAATCGGGCATAGTCCAGGGTGATATTCAGTGCGTAAAGCTTATCCTGCTTGTAATGGTCTTCGTGGATAATAAGATTGTACACTGAATCCATCTGTGCATACTCACCGTTATTGCCGAATGAATGCAGCAAATCAGCCAGTTTGTTATTCTTCTCATTGGCATTCAGGAACGCACTCAGACTGAGAAATAGGAAAAAAAGAATCTTTTTCATTCTGTAATCCACCCTTTTAAAAAAGCAATTCGCATAAGATGTGATACGTTGGTAGCCCCACTTTTCAGCAAGATGTTCTTTCTCATCGTATCAATAGTATTTTTGCTGAGATTAAGTTTGTGGGCAATCTCATCGGAAGTAAGGCCACATGACAGCATTTGAATGATTTCATTTTCACGCGGGCTTGGTGTATAAGTAATGGACTTTTCCGTAGAATGGTCGCCCATGATAGACAGTACGACATTCAGCGCAGTAGGCGAATAATATTTATTTCCCTCGTGCAAGATGTTGTGTATGGCCTTTTCTATTTCTTCTATTTTATCATTTTTGGTCACGATGCCTGCCACTTCCGCTTTGATTAGCAGTTTGATAATCCAGAACTCCGTATGCATGGTATAGATGAGTTGAGGAATATTCATACCTTTCTTTTGCAGGTAGGTTATGACATCCAGGGCTGTTTTATCCTGAATCTCATAATCTATAATTAGCAGGTCGGGAGTATGATCGTTCAGGTAATTATATAATTCAGAATAATGATGTCCGGCAGTTATTTGGTATTGCTGGTTGTTTGCCAGCAATTGTGTAATCCCTTCGGTAATGATGGGATGATCGTCTAAAATGTATATACTTTTCATGGGAATGTACGTGTGTTGTGTTTTTGCTTTTTACAAAGATGGTAATTTTTCTTTCGTTATGCAAATAGAATGAAATTTTTGTCTTTGTGTCAGATAAAAAACTATTTCAATTACAATTCAGTAAAACTTGGAATAGTAAATGGAAAGATGTAAAAGAGATTTTTATGTCTCCCTTATGTGAAACATACGTTTCTCAAGGCCGAACTGTACGTTTTCCGTGTGGGAAACGTATGGTTCCGCTTCGGGAAACGTAGAATGTGGTAGTCGGTTTGTGAGTTTATATAGGTGGATTTTGTTGTTTTTGTAGGGATGTGAATGAGGAAATAGGATTTATTTCTTGGCGTAAGGGAATATATAAACCTCTATTTATTTAAGATAATTTTGTTCCTACTTTGGTAAAGTATTGGTATTCTTTTTGTGCCTGTTCTGATAATGTTATTCTGTACATGCCCGTTTTAAGAAATCCTCTATTCTTTCACCTTCATTTTGGGATATAAAGTTCCCGTTCTTAATATCCTCTTCGCCTTTATGAATTGCTTTCATTGTATCGGGTGATGACATGAGGTACTCCGTTTCCTTTAGAGAATTGTATTCATCCAAAGAAATCATTACTACTCCTTTGCCATTCCCATGATTGACAACTACGGTATCATAATTATCAATGACCGCATCAATATAGCTTTTCAAGTTGGCTTTTAAATCTGTGTAACTGGTTGTTTTCATAAACCTTCCTTTGTTATATTGCAAAAATACGTACTTATTTGCGTATTTATGAATATGAGTGGTTAATTATTTGGCATTTAAAAAATATTCGTAAATATGTTCCGTTATACTTTAAAAACTCTGAGATAGAGATTCATAGTGGAGAGGAGTTTGTCTTTTCCATTACTTATCGCGACCCTGAAGAATTTGAGTTCGCAGAAAATATACCGACAAGTCGCCACTAAGTTAGTATTAAGTCTAAAGGAGATAAAAACTATATTGGCAACATGCTTGCTCGAAAATTCTTTAACTCAGATTATTGCTTTATTTAATTTTAGTGATAGGGCAAAGTTTAAGAGGAAAGATATAAATCCTCAGATTGTAGAAGGATTGTTGGCAATGACTGTTCCTGATAAGCCTAACAGTCGTTTGCAGAAATATTATACCACTGAAAAAGGAAAATCACTACTATGCCAAGACGGAAGCAATTGACGTTCCATATTCAGGATTTGCGATGTGCTGGTCATGTCATCGAAGAATTATCTAAACTACCATAGTTAGCTAACTTCAACATGAGTTTTATTAGACTGATTATCAAAGAAAAACAGACTAGCACCCCAAATTATCAAAAAAGACATTTATATGCTGATAGACCGTTTTCAGCGTGGCTTTTCGGTCAATAAACATACTCTTATGCAATTGAACGGATGTTGCCTGATTACAAATGTTCATTTAGTCAAATGGATGAGGACTACCCAGGCATCCGTCAATAAATGAATAAAGGATGGTCAGATAAACCTATAGAAATATTAATCATAGGAAGTAGGATTCTAATTTTCCTCCTTCTGGTTCTATGAAATATTGATAATTACATTATAATTGACAACTTATCCCAGTTTTCGCCAAAATAAACATTATTAAGTCCAAGTTTTCTCAATAGAATGATACAAACCGCGAAAGATAAATCACTGTTTATATTTTTCATATCTAACAATTCCGTATAATCCTCTTTGCGGTCATGTACTATGGCATTTCTTAAAATTTTAATGTCCTTTATCCCTGTTCCTTCTTTCTTTGCTGTTGAAAAATGTCTATTTAGTTTTTTCCAGTCAATATTATTATCTTTGATTATTTGCTTTATGGGATTCATTTCCTTAGGCTTTTTGATTAACTCGTTTGAAAAGTTATTCCATTTCTGTTCTATAGCTTTAAAAATTGGGGAGCCATTTGAGTATTTTTCATTTTTCCCTCCATTGGCATCTCTCATTCCTTGAATAAAGGATTCAAATAATGATTCAAAAACTTGCTTCATAATATCCTTCTCTTCAAAATAAACAGGTTCAGTATCAGCAAGTGTTTCTAAAATGGAATATAATATCAGGAAAGCGGATATGTCATCCAAATATATCGTTCTAATATAATCATTTATTGGAGTATGTAATGCTTTAATATTTGAGAAATCTGCGGTGATACCCTTTGCAAAATCATTAAAGCTATATAAATTTAAATAAGCTAAATTCATATTCCTAGGTGAATTTAGCATTAACCTATATGTTGGCTGTTTGTATATTACATAGGTGTATCCATTTTGTTGTACAATTATTGATAGGGTTTCTATGGGGATGCCATAATAAAATGAAAGTAAATCCAGTAATATATTATTCTTTTCAATAACATTCTCAACTGAATCAAATCTATGATATTTAATGACTGCTGTATATGGATTGGTAGTCAAATTGGGTAAGATTGTAAAATCTATATTGGCAATGTTGCTTTCAAAAGGAATGGATTTGTTGTCATCCTTTTTTAGCCCATATTCTATTAAATGAAATTTGCTTATCAATATGTTACTTGGGAGAGTTAGATAAGATAAAGCTTTATTTTGAATGTTTGTGTCTATGTAACGGTATTGATAGGTGTCTATAATAAAATAGAACACCTCTGAAGAGACAATGGTTTGTATGGTAATTAGTTTGGTTTCTGACAAATCAAGCTCAATTTCCGTTCCGTTTATTTGAGCTTTTTTCACTATAAGACTCTTTCCGAACAAAAAATAAGGAATTTCATCATTCCAGAAACTTGATTGTCTTACTAATTCATTAAATGAAATCGTCTCATCAGGGTAAAGATAAATTCTAAATTCTCCATCTATGCTTTTAAGAGTAGCATTGAATGTATGTTGCCCATTTGTCGCATCAATAGTCAATAGGAAATCGATATTTCCGGTAAGTGTCTTTTCCATAATTATAGTCTGATTATGTTATCAATATCTTCCTGAATCTCAATTGTCCTTTTAATGGCTACTATCATTTTCTGATAGTGGATTATTTCTTCATTCGTAAGCTTCTTATTGAGACGGTCTTTTAGCCATTTATCCGCAACTTGGTAGCCTGAAATAAACATTTCCCATACATCTTTAGGAACGTTATCAAAATATTGGGTTTCGTTGATATACACTCTACCTGTGTCATTATCGTTTTCTACAAATTTTCTTGATAACACAATGTTGTCATTGTTGGCATCATATACCGGGTATTGCGTAATTATATCCTGTTGACTGATTGTTTTCATCAGGTGTAATTCACGCAATTCTTTTCCTTTTTCTGCTATACTGAAGAAGTAGTCTGCGGAATTCGGATATGGAATAATCGGAAAATCAGACTGCAAGAAGTCATTGTACGTATCTCGATAAGATGGTGAATATAGAACAGCATATATATAATCGATTAAATCGATAGGTAAAAATCCATTTTCACTACGTTCAGTATCATGGCAATCTTGCATAAAAAGTTTTGTTATGCTTTCTATTTTCTTCACTATATCAGGGGCAAAATTGGCATATTGAAGCATACCCTCGTAAATGTACAGAGGGAATAGATATATACCGCCACGTGGTATAACATTTATATCCATTGCTATGTCAGAGATTGAAACAAGACTCCATTCGGAATCTCCCATCACATTCCCAGATTTACCTATTCCTAATGCTATATTTGCATGTCGGATGAAATTTTGTTCTATGAGTGGACGTGGATAAGTTATAAGTGTCTTATCGAATAAAGTCCAACGCACATCAAATGGGCGATATTGAATTTTTACAATAGAATCATTCCATTTTTTCTTATTACGTATTTGTTGACGAGCTTTCGATAGGGACCAATCACGATTGTCTTTAACGTTATATTTTAATTTAAAATCATTATCTGGCAGTGTTGTATTAAGCATATCAAATGCGATATTCTCAATATCTTCTTTACTATATTGAATGGCTAGATTATCTCTATCTGTTTTAAATCCCTGTACACAATTAGGCATTAATTTATCTATCTTAAATCCGCTTTCATAGACTTCCTGCAGATGATTGTCATGTGGTCTAAAGATATATAATGGTGCAGAAGGAACTATCTCCTGACAATCAACGGTGCTTAATTGGTTTTCGGCAAGGAAATCCAGCTTAAATTTTCTACTACCATAAATGTCTTTATAGAATACTTGAGCAAGCGAAGATGCATCTTTATCTTTTTTCTTGATAAAGATATTGATTGATACTCCTTGCATAATATCAAATATACATTGGTCTTTAAGTTCTGGAGTACTTTCACTTCTCATGGTAGAACCATGTAGATTAATAATATATATCTTATCGAATGTTTTTAGTAAGTCATATCTCATTCCTCTAAACAATCGCGTGTCAAGAAAGGTATTCGCTGTAATGTATGCCAATACGCCTTCTTGTGTTCTGTTAACGAAATGCTGTCCTAAACGGATAAACTTACAGTAATCGTTATTAATACCTTTGGGATTACGTTCTTTCAGTGTATTTTTGAATGTTTTCTGCTTTGTTCGTTTATTGATTTTTATTACTTTCTTGCTTTCGCCGGGCTCTTGTTTATAATCGTCCATTAAATCCATAATCCATTTACCTTTATTGGCGGATTTTTCGTTATATGGTGGATTACCCATTACTACCATGACTGGAGTTTCTCTTTTTAAGGCGTTGGCAGCATTGGCTTCATCAGAAACAAACGTTCCGAAATCAAGTTTCGTTTCCGGTTGCTCCTCTTCAAGAGAGTTTGTAAGATATATATTGAGTCTTTCAGGTAATTTGCCCTTATTTTGATCCAATTGTAATGCTGTTGCTAATTTAAGATGTGCCATTGTATATGGAGCCATCAGGTATTCAAAGCCGTTTATACGAGGTATTAGATGTCTGATTACATCTTCCGGCCACAGGCCTTCCTGACCTTTGTAATAAGAATGAATGACATGGCAGACCTCAGCTAAAAAGGTTCCTGTTCCTGTAGCTGGGTCTAAAACTTGGATACGGTGTATTTCTTTACTATCACCATTATGGTCTGTTATTTCTATTTTAGAGTTATTGGCCAGTCCATTTTCAATACCGAATTCTTTGATAAGTATTTCATTTACAGCATCTACGATAAAATGGACTACTTGGGCTGGAGTGTACCACACACCGAATTCTTCTCTTATTTTAGGATTGTATTCTTCAAGAAATTCTTCATAGAAATGTATAATGGGGTCTTTCCTGCCTGTTTCCTTTCCATAGTTCTTTAGAACTTTGGTCATATCGGTAACCCTGAATATTTCTGCTAAATCATCAACAATCCAGACTATACAACTATGAAGTTCCGCTAATGCTATATTTTTGAATATTTTCTTTAGAAATGGATTAAAGCTTGGGATAAGCTCAGCAGCTTCTAACCTGCTGAATGTTTTAGGGGTTTTATCATTGATTCTTGCAATGAACATTCCGTAAACAATTGTCTGGGCGTAAAAGTCCGCAAATTGCTTTTCGTCCATGTCATGCACTAAAATTTTTTGAAAGGCAGATAATTTATCATGGAGATTTTTGTCTTCATCGGTCTTATTTTCACTCATAGCGTTGCCTATAATTGTGGCTATCAACTTAGCTTTAGCAGCCATAATTTCAGCAAGCTTTCCTGCTTGTGTTATTTTTTGTGGACTTGCATTGCCTAACGTTTGTACAATCTTTAAGAAAACAGCTTCTTCCTTTTTATCATCTGTTGGTACTATAGTCTGGTTTACTATATTTGCGATGTTTGCAGAAGAGGTTAATTCTCCATTTTCATACAGGTGGAAAGTTAAATAGTCTGTAAAGACAATAGTGTTTAATGCAGATTTATATCTGTCAAACTGCTCTTTATGCAGTTTTTCCTTTTCACCCTTTAAATCCTTATCATTTAGGTTCTTGGTTTCTATGAAAGAGATGGCAATATCATTTTTCAATATTTTGTAATCAGGAACACCATAAGCAGACCTTTTTGGTTCATGTATAATGGTGACCTTAGGTAACAATGCCTTTATCAGATTCTGAAGTATTCCACGATAGGTTGCTTCTGTTGCTTGTTGGGTTTGATAAACTATATTAAGCTCTTCAATGTAGGTAGTGATATTGCTGTTCATATTCGGCCTTAATTTAATAAGGCGAAGATAATAACAATTATTTAGATTTTAGGACTTTTCATCAGGGGTAAATGAGAAATCATCTTAAACGAGCGTAAAATTGTTACTTCTTTATTCCTATGAAGAAAGAAGTATGAATAATGATAAATGAAAGAAAAAAAAGTTATTGATATTTTGTATCTGTTGTGTCATTCATCAAAAACGGGAGCAATTTGTGTCATAAATGGTCATTTACAAAAGAAAAAGGAGCTAAGTCAACGACTTAACTCCTTCATTTTCACCAGTCGGGGTGACTGGATTCGAACCAGCGACCACACGCCCCCCAGACGCGTACTCTAACCGGGCTGAGCTACACCCCGAATTGCGGATGCAAAGGTACTGCTTTATTCGGAATAACCAAATATTTTCCGCAATAATTTCTTAGTATTTTTAGATTACGTTTAAACGTTGTTTGAACATGACAAAACTTATCCCATGGTTTCGCGGTAGAAATCAAGTAGTTCGTAGATTTCCTCTTGTGAAGCGGTCTGGTTGATACGAATGTCACCGATTCCTTCTAAAAGTGTGAAATTGATGACGCCACATGAGGCATTCTTTTTGTCGTGCTTCATGAAGTCGTACAGACATTCATAGTCATCGCAGGTGAAATAAAGGCTGCCATAGTTTTCCTTGATGAACTGAATGGTGGTGCGCAATGCTTCTTTCGGGAAACCGCAGCGGATGTGTGACAGATAAAGTTCGCAGACCATACCCCAGGCTACAGCATATCCATGAAGCACCGGATGGTTAGTCTTTAGGGCAAAACTTTCAAAGGCATGTCCGATGGTATGTCCGAAATTCAACGCTTTCCGGATGCTTTGTTCATAGGGATCTTTTTCTACAATGTCTTCCTTGACTTGCACGGACTGGCCGATAAGTTTCTGTAGCAATGCGTAGTCTATGTGAGCAAAGTCAAATGTCAGCAGTTCGCTCCAGTGTGACGGCTGACTGATTAGACCGTGCTTCAGCATTTCTCCGTAACCGGACAGCAGGTTTGGCATATCGAGGGTTTTCAGAAACTGGCTGTCAATCATTACCTGATCGGCAGGATAGAAGGAGCCGATTTCATTCTTGAGTCCGTTGAAGTTGATTCCGGTTTTTCCACCTACTGCAGCATCAATCATGGAAAGCAGGGTGGTGGGGATGTTGATACAAGCGATACCTCGTTTGAAGGTGGCTGCGGCAAATCCTCCCAAGTCGGTCACCATGCCTCCTCCTAAGTTTATGAGCAGCGAGTGGCGGGTGGCTCCCCGGTTGCTGAGCTGGTTCCATACATAGGCCAGTGTCTCCAAGTTTTTATGCACATCTTCCGGCCCAATGACAATTTGTTCTGCATCCTTCAGCAAGGCGATGTCTTGCAGCAGAGGGAGGCAAAGACGAAAAGTATGTTCGTCGGTCAGGATAAAAATCTTGTCGTATGAATGTGCAGATAACTTCTGGCTGAGTTCCGTATTGAAATTTTGGCAAATAATGACTTCTTGTTTACTCATAAGTGTATTTGTTTTGGGCACAAATTTAGAAAAAAAGTTAGAAGAAGTCGGATGTTGGCTTACAATTAAGTATTTTTGTGCGAATAAAAAATAATCAAGTTATGAAAGGAATTTTTCCGGCTTCGTGCCGTTTGTTGGGGTATGTGTTACTGTTATTGTCAGTATTTGTTCCGTTATTGATGTATATGTTCGGACAAGTGAATGACGGTAATCTGCTGTATGTGAAATTGGGAATGAAACTGGTCATCTGGATTTCATTGTTCATGGTTTTTCTGGCTAAAATGAAGGGTGAAAATGAGGAAGCTTTTGCCATTCGGCGGAAAGCAATGGTGATTTCACTCTATTTGTGGGGAATTTATTATGTAGGAGTGTTGCTGAATGCAGCTTATGGAGGAAATTTACAGGAAGCAGACAATTCAGTAGGTATTGTGTACATGGTTATTTGTGTGTTCTGTAAAGAGTTTTTGATGCAGAAGGCAAAGATTGAAAAAAACTTCAGACAAAAATAAGTTAAAAAATAAAGAGTAGGGGTAAACCTTTTTTGTTGATAATTGTCAAAGGTACAATTAATCAACAAGGAAGAGATAAAGGCAATGAAAAAAGTTTTATTGGGATTGCTGCTGATGGTGGGGGTAACCATTTCTGCTTTTGCACAAAGCAGCGGCAGCCGTGGAACCGTGACGGGAACGGTTCTTGATGAAGGGGATAAATCGCCTGTCATTCAGGCTACAGTACAGCTCCTTTCCGTAAAGGATAGTTCAATGGTAGTGGGAAATGTGACAAATCTGGATGGACATTTCTCACTATCTGTGCGTCCGGGAAAGTATCTGCTGAAGGTTTCATATATTGGATATACTCCTTTTTTCAAGCAGGTTGCGCTGACGCGTAACAATCCGCGTTTGAATGTGGGCAAGGTGGAGCTGGCTTCGGATGCCATTATGCTGGCAGAAGCTGTAGTGGTGGCTGAGGCTCCGGAGGTGACGGCAGTGGCCGATACACTGGTGTACAACAGTTCTGCCTATCGTGTGCCTGAAGGTTCGGCTTTGGAGGAACTGGTGAAGAAGCTTCCGGGGGCTGAAGTGGATGAAAACGGAAAAATCACGATAAACGGGAAGGAAATTAAGAAAATCATGATTGATGGAAAAGAATTCTTTGCCGATGATCCGAATATTGCCATGAAAAATCTTCCGGTAAATATTATCGATAAGGTACGTGCGTATGATAAACAATCGGACTTGGCCCGTGTGACAGGTATTGATGACGGTGAAGAAGAAACCGTGCTCGACCTGAGCGTGAAGCCGGGTATGAATAAGGGATGGTTTGGTAATGCGGACGTAGCAGCCGGAACGGAAGACCGTTACAGTGGAAAAGTAATGTTGAACCGATTCATTGGAGAAAATCAGTTTACGGTGATTGGTTCAATGAATAATGTGAATGATTACGGCTATCCAGGAGGAGGCGGTGGCTTTCGTTGGGGAGGACAGAACGGTCTGACCAGCATCAGGATGGGTGGTTTCAACTTTAGTACACAGAGTGAGAAATTGGAAACAGGAGGTAGTGTGAATTATAACTACAAGGATGCGGACATTATCAGTAAGCAGGCTTCGGAAACGTTTGTTTCTTCGGCTACCAGCTCTTTCAAGAATGCTTGGAATGCCAACCGTAATAAGACAACTTCGCTTACGGCCGATTTTCGTATTGAGTGGAAGCCGGATACCATGACCACGTTGATTTTCCGTCCGCGTTTGACATACGGAAAGAATGATAACTGGAGTGCGACAAACTCTTTTACATTCAGCCAGGACCCTGAACATACAACCGACGAAATCTTGAATGCTGCCGACAATCTTTCATCTTTGATTCCGGAGGAGAATATTGTCAATACGATTGCACGTAACAGCCTGCAGAAGGGAGATAACTTTAATGTGGGAGGTTCGGCCATGATTAACCGTCGTCTGGGAAAGGCAGGGCGTAATATTACTTTCCGCGGCTCTTATAATTATACGAACAGTTCGAGTGAACAGTTTTCAGTGTCTGAGACGGACTATTATCAGAAAACAGAAGAGGAACGTCTGGAGATTTTGAACCGCTATATCTCTACACCTACCTTGAATTATAACTATAGTGCACGCTTTACTTATAGCGAACCTATATTTAAAGGTGGTTTCTTGCAGTTCAGCTATAATTTCCAGTACAAGCGTTCAAAGAGTGATAACTCCACTTTTACAATGCCGGATGACTGGGAGATAGCGCAAGGTTATGGAGGAGATAATGTGGGAGTGCTGGATGAAAAGAACAGTAAGAGTGCACAATACACATATTATAATCATCAGGCCGATGTTTCTTTCCGCTGGATTCGTGAAAAGATGAGCTTGAATGCCGGTCTTTCTTTCCAGCCGCAGAAATCGAAGTTGTCTTATAAGAAAGATCAGTTGGATACGGTGGCCATACGAAATGTATTCAACTTTACTCCGACATTTGATTTCCGTTATAAGTTCTCGAAAACAAGCCAGTTGAGAATCAACTACCGCGGAAGAAGCTCTCAGCCAAGCATGACGGATTTGCTGCCTATTGAGGATACGACCGACCCGTTGAACATTCGTCGGGGAAATCCGGGATTGAAACCGGCATTTACCAACTCGTTCATGGCTTTTTATAATACATTTGATACAGAGAAACAGCGGGGTATCATGACGCACTTCCGTTTTGAAAATGTATTGAACAGCATTAGTAATCGTAGTACATACGACCCGCAAACCGGTGGAACGGTAACCATGCCGGAGAATATCAATGGCAACTGGAACTTGTTTGGTATCTTGGGTTCTAATACGGCTTTGCGTAATAAGAAATATACCATCAACACCTTTACGATGGCCCGTTATAATAACATTGTGAGTTATATGAGCGATGCACAGGCTGAGAATGTGTCGGATAAGAACAAAACCCGTCAGTTGTCTTTGAGCGAACGCTTGAGAGGTACTTACCGTAATGACTGGTGGGAATTCTCTCTGAACGGTTCATTGGCTTATACGCATTCGCGCAATAGCTTCAAGGAAGAGAATAATATGGATACCTACCAGTTCTCGTACGGGGCAAGTACCAATGTCCGTTTGCCCTGGAATATGTCAATTGCTACAGACATCTCTCAGAACTCACGTCGTGGATATGCGGATGCAAGCATGAACCGTGATGAGTTAATTTGGAATGCCCAGCTTTCGCAAGACTTCCTGAAAGGAAATGCAGCTACGGTCAGCATTCAGTTCTATGATATTCTGCGTAATCAAAGCAATATCAGCCGTGTAATCAGTGCGGCTATGCGAAGTGATACGGAATACAATGCGATTTACAGTTATTGCATGGTTCACTTTATTTACCGTCTGAATCTGTTTGGTGGAAAAGGTGCCGGCCCGAGAATGGGTGGACCGGGAAGAGGACCTGGATTTGGTCCTGGCCCGGGACATGGACCTCGCAGATTCTAAGGTTGAACATATATACCGCAAAAGTCAATTCCACTTTTGCGGTATTTTTTTTGCCTTTTTCCAAATTACTCGTAATTTTGTTGAAAACCAAGTTGTAAGATGGACATAGCAGTCTGGAATAGCATCTTTGTAGCCGTAATCTACTTTCTTTATTTTGCGGTAATACTGACAACTATCTTTGTCGTGATTCTTGACAATCGTAGTCCGGTAAAGACTATGGCATGGATTCTGGTTCTCTTTTTTCTTCCTGTAGCCGGATGGATTCTGTACTTGTTTTTCGGGCGTAGTACGCGTAAGGAACATCTTATCAGTCGGAAAGGGTATGCTCGCTTGAGCAAGCGCCCTATGGCGGCCTATCAGGAACAGCCGTCCGTAATGGCAGAATATGGCAAGCAGCGTTTGATGGATTTTTTTTCACGGGTAAATAATGCACTGCCTTTCTCCGGAAATAGAGTTACAGTTTATACGGATGCTGTTTCCATGTTATCGGAATTATTGAAAGATATTTACAGAGCTCGTCATCACATCCATCTGGAGTTTTATATTTTTGAGGATGATGCGGTAGGTCGGTTGGTTAGAGATGCTTTGATTGACCGGGCTCGTGACGGAGTGAAGATACGGGTGCTGTATGACGATGTGGGTTGTTGGAAAGTGCCTCATGATTTTTATGAACAAATGCTTTGTGAAGGCATAGAAGTCCTTTCGTTCCTGAAAGTCCGTTTCCCTAGATTTACCAGTAAAGTGAATTATCGCAACCATCGGAAGATTGTGGTGATAGATGGTTGTGTGGGGTTCATAGGTGGGATGAATCTGGCAGAACGTTATGTGAAGGGATTGGGAAAAGGAAATTGGAGAGATACACACGTCAGACTGGGAGGAAAGGTGGTGTACGGGTTGCAGACGGCTTTTCTTACTGACTGGTATGCCATTGATCGCACCTTGCTCACTTCAGCAGAATATTTCCCTCCGATTTCGGTGAAGGGAGGTGTGCTGGGGCAAATTGTGACTTCCGATCCGGTAGGTGAGTGGAGGGATATTATGCAAGGACTGATGATGGCTATCTGTTCTACCCGGAGGTATTTTTATGTGCAGACTCCTTATTTCTTGCCGAACGAGGAAGTGATGACCGCTTTGCAGACAGCAGCATTGGCTGGGGTTGATGTGCGGCTTATGCTTCCTAAAAGAGGGGATACCTGGCTTATTCATAAAGGTTCGCTATCTTATCTCTCGGAGATGATGAAGGCAGGGGTGAAAATTTACCTCTACAAAAAGGGATTTCTGCATTCTAAGTTGATGGTGTGTGATGACGAATTGTCAACGGTGGGGTCTACGAATATGGACTTTCGAAGTTTTGAGCATAACTTCGAGGCCAATGCCTTTTTTTATGACAGGGAAACGGCTATGACTTTAAAAGAAATATTCCTGGCCGATCAGAAGGATTGTTTTCTGTTGTCAGCCAGGATTTGGGAAAAACGTTCTTGGAAAAATAAGATTACTGAATCGGTTGTGCGTCTTCTTGCTCCTTTACTCTGAAAAAGGAAAAGTTGACACTTCCGTAGTGACGGTGCTCGAAAAAGCAGGGATGACTCTCAAAGTTGAGATCTTTTCCATGTTCCAGAACGAAAATACCTTCCGGCTTGAGCAGGTTGTACTGAAATATCAGGTCGGGTATGCTTGCCAATTCTTTCAGGGCATACGGAGGGTCAGCAAAGATAAAATCGAACTGCAGGCCGCATTTCTCGATGTATTTGAATACATCGGCTCTTAAAGGGATGCACTTGTCCGTTTTGACCTCGCGCATGACTTTGCTGATGAAGGCATGGTGCTGCGGGTCTTTCTCTACAGAAATAACCTGATCGCATCCTCGTGACACAAGTTCTATACTGATACTGCCCGTTCCGGCAAACAAATCGAGTGCTGTTATTCCATCTTCAAAGTCAATGTAGTTGTTGAGCACATTGAACAGATTTTCTTTGGCAAAGTCAGTCGTAGGACGTGCCTTGAATGTGTGGGGAACGTCGAAACGTCTCCGTTTGTATATTCCGCTTATTACTCGCATGAGATTAAAGATAGCATGTCAAATGAAATTTCTTTGATGCGGCTCATTGCTGAGTCGTTGAATTCCATTTGAGGATTAATGATGAATAGTTTTCGTATGTATTTTTTTAGTCGCAATGGCAATTCTTTCCATTGTGGAACCCGATTGTTCCCGCAAATGTATAACTGGTCATCTTCTTGATTGTAGCCAGCCTGCTGCCAGATGTTCAACAGATAATAGCATGAATCATTCAGGCCGGAAATGGGGTAAGTGTTCAGTAGCAGTAGTTTTTCTTTTTCGAAAGCTATCACTTCTACACTTTCGGGATGGAAGATGGCAAATAATTTACGGCAGTCACTCGGTTTGACCTTATGTGCGAGGTACTCGGTAATTGGACTTACGGATGCAAACAAACGGGCATTGGGGAAATGTTCTGTCAGGAACAGATGGGTGAGCTTGTCCAGTCCAAAAAGAATGACGAGGTTGCTCTTTCCTAAAATATTACAAAGTACTACTTCGTTATTTTGTGGGGGCAGGTTCTGATAGAACAGAAGGTCGGTCTGTTCATCTTCATACAATTCCAACGGGAGTGTAGTGTAACGTGAAGTATGAATAAGGATATTAACCTGCTTGAAACGATGTTTCAGTTCTTCTGTCTCTGTCAAATAGGCTTTTACATTGGCAGCCATTGAGCGCTGTGTATTGACTGGCGAAGAACTGAAATATACTTCCTCCGATTGCTGAGGGTGATAGATAGAAAAAGAAAATCCATCCGTACTCAGACGGATGGATAATATATACTGTTCTGATTTATTAAAATCAATAGGTTGGGCCATAGGATTATTCCCAGTTTCCTGCATTGTTGTTCGGCTGTTCGATGTCACCAACTCTCAAACCGCAATATTTACCCAATTTTGACTGCATGTCTTTCAAGTTGATCAATTCCTGGCTGTTCAAGTCACCCAAGTATACATCGTATGCAACCTGTGCCTGGAACAAGTTCAGAGGAGCACCAGATTTTGTAGTATCCTGACGGATAGCCATTTCAAATTTAGCTCCGTTTCCGTAAGGAACGTATGCCAAAGAGTCCGGATTAAATCCTTTTGCAAAGATAGTATCCATTACAGCTACCCACATTGTATCACGACGGAAGTTCTGTAAGCCTTCTTTTTCAACTTCACTCCAGTTTCCAGTTTTCTTAGCCTTGTTAATCAAGTCCATAGCCTTCTTTTCTGTCATACCGTTGTTCAACTGATCATCTGTCAATGAACCCACTTTCATGATGAAAGGAAGTTTAGCAGTCTTTACGAAAGTAATCAAACTGTCGAAGTTTGCTGTATAAGCACCGTTATGAACGGTACGATATTCCTGCTGAGCCTTACGGATGTCAATCAGGCGAGCGATAATTGCTTTTTCTCTGGTTTTTTTCGCATTGTCAAAGTTGATAGGGCCCATAATACTGCCATAGCATATATATACCAAGCAGATAACGCAGGCGGCTAACACAAGATTAAGAACTGTTTTCATGATAATATTGTTTTTTTAGTTTATATTCGTAGCGCAAAAATAAGTAAATTAGTTGAACCACGTCAATCTTACGTAAACTTTTTATACTGGCATTATGTTAAATAATGATTTATCGCAACAAATTAAGCGAAATTTTCCTTATAAACCAACAGAAGAGCAGGAAAATGCGGTGAAAAGTTTTGCCGAATTCCTGTTTTCGCCTTCTGCTGACAGTGTGTTTCTGATGAAAGGTTATGCCGGCACGGGTAAGACTACATTGACATCTGCATTGGTTCGTACGCTTGATTCATTGCAACGGAAAGTGATTCTGTTGGCTCCTACAGGAAGGGCAGCCAAAGTCTTTTCCGGATATGCGGAACATCCGGCTTATACGATTCATAAGAAGATATATCGCCAGAAAGTCTTTTCGAATGAGACGGATAATTTTGTAGCTAATCAGAATTTGCACCGGAATACGCTGTTCATTGTGGATGAGGCTTCCATGATTGCGAATGAAGGACTTTCAGGCGGTCATTTTGGTAGCGGACGTTTATTGGATGATCTCGTGCAATATGTATATAATGGATTGGGTTGCCGGTTGATGTTGATTGGAGATACAGCACAGCTTCCGCCGATAGGGGAGGAAGAGAGCCCGGCGCTGTCTGTAGCGGCATTGCAGGGCTATGGACTGGAGGTGACAGAGTGTGTGCTTACAAAAGTAGTACGACAAACCGAAGGTTCCGGTATCTTGTCGAATGCTACTGCCTTGCGTGAAAGGATTGTAAACGAGGATTTCTTTGAATATCCTAAAATCTGTTGTAAGAACTATCCTGATATACGTATCCTTCCTGGAAGTGAACTGATTGAAGCCATAGACGAATGTTATGGTCATGTGGGGTTGGATGAAACGATTGTTATCTGTCGTTCCAATAAACGTGCTTCTCTATATAATAAAGGTATAAGAAATACGGTACTGTACAGGGAAGATGAACTGAACACGGGAGATATGCTGATGGTGGCCAAGAATAATTATTTCTGGGGAACAGACTGTAAGGAACTTGATTTTATTGCAAATGGAGATGTGGCGGTGGTACGTAGGATACGGCGTGTTCGGGAAATGTATGGTTTTCGCTTCGCAGATGTAGTGCTTGCTTTTCCTGATTATGACGGGATTGAACTGGAAGTAAAGATTTTATTGGATACCCTTCATTCGGAACTTCCTTCATTGTCGAAAGAAGAAAATGACCGTTTGTTCTATGCTGTGTTAGAAGATTATGCTGACTTACCGACCAAGCGGGAACGAATGAAAAAAATGAAAGAAGACCCTTATTACAATGCGTTGCAGGTAAAATATGCGTATGCTGTTACATGTCATAAAGCGCAAGGTGGTCAGTGGAAAAGAGTTTTTCTTGATCAAGGCTACATGACGGAAGATATGCTTTCGCCCGATTATTTCCGCTGGTTGTATACCGCATTTACCCGTGCTACAGAATTATTGTATTTGGTAAACTGGCCAGAAGAACAGACGGAAAAATAATTTATAAAGCATACACCGTTCATTTTATATGAATATAAAAGAAAGGCTGTCCCTCTAGTTGTAGAAGAACAGCCTTTCGACATGTGATTTTAAGTAGTAGGTTATTTGATGACGTTTAATTCTTTTCCTACTTTGATGAAGGCCTGGATTGCTTTGTCCAGATGGCATTGTTCATGACCGGCAGAAAGCTGTACGCGGATACGCGCCTGGCCTTTCGGCACTACTGGATAGTAGAATCCGGTTACATAAATGCCTTCTTCCTGCATGCGGGCTGCAAAATCCTGTGACAGTTTGGCATCATACAACATGACAGCGCAGATAGCACTCTGTGTAGGTTTGATGTCAAATCCGGCAGCAATCATCTTGTCACGGAAATAGTTGACATTGCTCATCAGTTTGTCATGCAAAGCATTGCTTTCTTTGAGCATGCGGAACATTTCCAAGCTTGCTCCTACGATAGCTGGTGCTACAGAGTTAGAGAACAAGTAAGGACGAGAGCGCTGACGCAACATGTCAATAATTTCTTTTTTACCAGTGGTAAATCCACCCATAGCTCCGCCAAAGGCTTTTCCTAATGTACCTGTAAAGATGTCAATCTTGTCGTATACACCGAATTGTTCAGCTACTCCATGTCCTGTAGGGCCTACCACTCCTGCAGAGTGTGATTCGTCTACCATTACGAGGGCATTGTATTTTTCTGCCAGTTCACAGATTTTGTCCATTGGAGCCACATTTCCATCCATAGAGAATACGCCGTCAGTGGCAATAATACGGTGGCGCTGTGCCTGTGCTTCTTGAAGACAGCGTTCCAAATCTGCCATATCAGCATTAGCATAGCGGTAACGTTTAGCTTTACATAAACGTACACCATCAATGATGGATGCGTGGTTCAAGGCATCTGAAATAATGGCATCTTCTTCTGTGAAAAGAGGTTCGAACAAACCACCGTTTGCGTCAAAACATGCAGCATACAGGATGGTATCTTCTGTATGGAAATAGTCAGAGATGGCAGCTTCCAGTTGTTTGTGAAGGTCTTGTGTTCCACAAATAAAGCGCACGGATGACATACCGTAACCATGGGTATCCATGGCTTTCTTGGCCGCTTCAATCAGGCGTGTGTTGTCCGACAAGCCTAAATAGTTGTTGGCACAGAAATTCAAAACTTCCTCTCCTGCGTTGACCTTGATGTCTGCACGCTGTGGAGTGGTTATTACACGTTCTTTCTTATATAAGCCGGCTGCTTCTATGTCGGCAAGTTCCTTTTTCAGGAAATCTCTAAAGTTTGTATACATATATTGATATTAAGGTTTTGCTTATGCAAAGATGCAATTTTTTTATTTAGGAAAAAAGAACACGCTTATTTTTATTTCATTTATAAGAACTTTTGTATATTTGCTCCGCAATTTAAAAATCTAGCTTGTAAATGAAAAACATTTTAATAATTGGGGCAACTGGACAGATAGGTTCAGAACTCACAATGCTTTTGAGAAAGAATTATTCTGGTAATGTAGTGGCTGGTTATATTCCTGGTGCTGAGCCTAAAGGAGAATTGAAAGAATCAGGTCCTTCGGCTATTGTGGATATTACGAACCCGCAACAAATTGCCGATGCGGTAAGTAAGTATCAAGTAGATACAATCTACAATTTGGCTGCATTGCTTTCTGCCGTTGCAGAAAACAAGCCTCAGCTTGCCTGGAAAATCGGACTTGGAGGATTGTTCAATACGCTTGAAGTCGCTCGTGAAAAGCAGTGTGCAGTATTTACTCCGAGCTCTATCGGCTCATTTGGTCCTGGTACTCCTAAAGACAAAACTCCTCAGGACACCGTGCAGCGTCCGAAGACCATGTATGGTGTGACAAAAGTTTCAGGTGAATTATTGAGTGACTATTATTTCACTCGTTTTGGAGTGGATACTCGTTCCGTACGTTTCCCGGGATTGATTTCGTATGTAACTCCTCCGGGTGGTGGTACTACAGACTATGCCGTAGATATTTATTACTCTGCAGCTAAAGGTGAAAAATTTGTCTGCCCGATTGCTGAGGGAACTTATATGGATATGATGTATATGCCGGATGCTTTGCGTGCAGCGGTAGAAATTATGGAAGCAGATCCGTCTAAGTTGGTTCATCGTAATTCATTCAACATTGCTTCAATGAGTTTTGAACCGAATACAATCTACCAGAATATCCGTAAATATCTTCCGGAGTTTGAAATGCAATATCAGGTAGACCCATTGCGTCAGGCTATTGCAGAATCATGGCCAAACTCATTGGATGATACATGTGCCCGTGAAGAATGGGGCTGGAAACCGGAATATGATTTGGATGCCATGACTCAAGACATGCTTGCGAAACTGAAAGAGCGTTTTGGCCGTTAATTGCCAACAGATTTGATGCTACATAATTAAAATCCCCTCACTCCCTGTATGATTACAGAGAAGAGTGAGGGGATTTCTTGTATAGGAATTTCTTTTGTTAGAAGATACTTTGGAAAAATGTCTTGATGGCTTCTGGCTTTATGTGGTGAAGTGTATGCTCTTTTATTTTTGTGGAATCCATCAGGCAATGCAGCCCTTTGTAGCCGTCCGCTGATTCTTGCAATACTTTTTCTGTATAGATGTTTTCTGCTTTCTTGTTTTTCTGACTTTCCGGTTGATTTTTAAACTGGCCGATATAGATGTTTTCTTCAAAAGCATTTCGGGTAGAAGATGTAAAATCAAAATGGCTGGGCTCTGCTGCGTAATAGATATTTTGACGGAAATAAGTACTGTCTGCATATCCATCCCAAGAGTCGGAAGTGATCATCGTACGGTCTACTGCATCAGACGGTTTAGGGTTGGCGTGGATAATATTACGTTCGACTAATGTTTGTTTTACGGGACCAGCAATGTGGATACTGGGAGAAAACATACCTTGACGTGTTTCTTTCGGGCGTATACCGTCTCCTATACTGATATTATATCGAACAATGCTTCCGATGTTTCCGCAGCTATAATCTCCTGCATTTCCACTGTTGCATATAAGTACCATTCCTCCGTAATTGTCGTGACTGTAATTGTATTATATAAGGGTATTCTGGCAATTGTAGTCGGAGTCGAATCCTTGTGCATCCCATGGCGCTTTATGTCCCCATACTTCATTATATTGTATGATGGTATTGTCACAACTCCAAGGCCAGATACCTGCTGCTTCTGTCATAGGAAGAATGTCGGGTGAATCGCACATGAGATTATACTCAATCAGTGTGCTGTCACAACCTATGGGGACAATGCCGTCACCAGGTACTCTTTCAATCACATTATTTCGTACAATGGTATGTTTATTCGGATACCAGTTTTTACGGTCGTAATAACCACTCCAAATCATGGCATTGCGTTCACATCTTAAAATGTGACAATTTTCTATGGTCAGACTGTCAAAGCGTGAGCGAATACTGTCTCCTCCGTTTACAATCAGAATACCACTTCCTCCTCCCTCTTCTTTGACAAGAGAACCATTGACATCACGTATGGTAAGGTTGTTTATTCTGATGTTATGAGAAATGCCATAATCTGTACATTCTACTTTTAATCCAGTACGTCCGGCCTTTCGTTCTTTACCTGTATTACTGATTTCAAGGTTTTGAATTGTGAAGTAATCGGAGTTGAAAATACGTACGGCATACATGGAGGTATCATTCCCTGCAATACATGGTTTTTGATTGCCCTCACCGTATGCATCGATAATGATGGGGTGAGTGTAGGTACCTTTGCCTGTGACTTCCAATATTCCGGGAAATGTTTCCCCTTTTTTGAATAGAATTTTATCACCGGGCTGTAGGGAGATTTGTTTCAAGGCTTCTATACTTTGCCAGGCAGAACGAGGTGAGGTTCCGTTGTTTTGGTCACTTCCTGAAGTCGCATCCAGGTAATAGACGTGTGATGAGTTGCATGCATAAAAAACAGATGAAAGTAAGCAGAATGCAAGCTGTGTCCATGTAGATGTTTTCATAATATATAAATTGTATTTCATTGTAAAGGTAGTGATATTGTTGAATATAAAAGCGATTTTCTATTTTTGTTGATGGTTTCATTCTATTTTTTGACAGAATTGTTTTATACAGAGTAGCCGTTTTGTCTTATTTTTGTATATGGTATCTTAAAACTTAATATCAATGAAAAAACTATGGATGGCGCTTGCCTTATGGGGAGCTTTAGCAGCGCAGCTGCATGCACAATGGAAGCCGGTTGAGGGACGGATTAGCACACAATGGTCTGAACAGGTAAATCCGGATAATGTATTACCAGAATATCCACGGCCTATTATGGAAAGAACAGAATGGAAAAATCTGAATGGCCTTTGGGATTATGCAATTATAGAAAAAGGAAAACATTCCCCTTCTGTTTTTGATGGGAAAATTCTGGTACCTTTTGCTGTAGAATCTTCTTTATCAGGAGTTGCCAAAACGGTAGGTGCAGAGAAAGAGTTGGTCTATCGTCGTTCGTTTGACGTTCCTTCTTCTTGGAAAGGGAAAAAAGTACTTCTGCATTTCGGAGCAGTCGACTGGAAAACTGATGTATGGGTAAATGATGTAAAGGTAGGCAGCCATACCGGAGGATTTACTCCTTTCTCTTTTGATATAACGGAAGCTTTGCAAGGGAAAAACAATACTCTGCTGGTAAAGGTGTGGGACCCGACAGATAAGGGTTACCAGCCAAGAGGAAAGCAGGTATCGCGTCCTGAAGGTATATGGTATACTCCGGTAACAGGAATATGGCAGACCGTCTGGCTGGAACCTGTCAGTGAATCGTATATTCAGGACTTGCGTATTACTCCGGACATTGATAATTCCTTGCTTTCTTTGAAGGCCTTGGTAAAAGATGCTACTTCAAAAGATTTGGTAGAGGTAAAAGTCTTTGATGGTCAACAGTTGGTAGCGCAAGGAAAAAGTATTAATGGAGAATGTGTACAGGTTGCAATGCCGGAGAATACTAAATTATGGTCTCCAGAATCTCCTTTCCTTTATACGTTGAAGGTTTCTTTAAAGCAGAACGGAAAACTGGTGGATGAAGTGTCCAGTTATGCAGCTATGCGAAAATATTCTTCCAAACGTGATGCCAACGGTATTGTACGTCTGGAGTTGAATAACAAGCCGTTGTTCCAGTTTGGTCCTCTGGATCAGGGCTGGTGGCCGGATGGGTTATATACGGCTCCTACGGACGAAGCCTTATTGTACGATATACAGAAGACAAAAGATTTTGGATTTAATATGATTCGCAAACATATTAAAGTAGAGCCTGCACGCTGGTATACGTATTGTGACAAGTTAGGTATTATTGTATGGCAGGATATGCCCAGCGGTGACCGTAACCCGGAATGGCAGAACCGGAAATATTTTGAGGGTACAGAAATGAAGCGAAGTGCAGAATCGGAAGCTTGTTACCGGAAGGAATGGAAGGAAATAATGGATGCATTGTATTCTTATCCTTGCATTGGTACATGGATTCCATTTAATGAAGCTTGGGGACAGTTCAAAACTCCGGAAATAGTGGAGTGGACCAAACAATATGACCCGACCCGTTTGGTCAATCCTGCCAGTGGAGGTAACCATTACACTTGTGGGGATATGCTGGATTTGCATAACTATCCTGCTCCGGAATTGTATCTGTATGATGCACAGAGAGCGACAGTATTGGGTGAATATGGAGGTATTGGCTGGGTAGTACAGGGACATATCTGGGAGCCGGACCGTAACTGGGGATATATTCAGTTCAATTCTTCTAAGGAAGTGACAGATGAATACGTGAAATATGCGGAAAAACTTTATGATTTAATACCTCGTGGTTTTTCTGCAGCAGTATATACGCAGACAACGGACGTAGAAGTGGAAGTAAACGGTTTGATGACATACGACCGCAAAGTAATTAAACTGGATGAAAAGCGGGTTCGTGAGATTAACCGTAAACTATGTGAATCTTTAAACAAATAAGGTAAAAAGATAATATGATGCAGAGGGGAGAGATTTTAATATATTCTCTGGCCCTCTGTTTTTATGAAAAATAGACCTTTGTGCCATGATAAAAAAACATTCTATATTATTAATTCTATTGTTATTAAGCTTTGGTTTTCCGGAGATAATAATATCTTCTTCTGCGTCTTATTATTTTCGGACATTGGGAATTAATGATGGTCTTTCTCAAAGTACTGTAAATGCAATATTGCAGGATCGGAAAGGTTTTATGTGGATAGGAACAAAAGATGGATTAAATCAGTACGATGGACAAGTCTTTAGGACTTTTCAGAAAGAAAATTCCTCATTAGGTAATAATTTTATAACAGCTTTATATGAAGATTGTGATGGAGATATTTGGGTAGGAACAGATGCGGGGGTGTATATTTATAATCCAGTTCAGGAGGCTTTTCAACTATTGGAAACAGAAATTACATCTTTAGGTGAAAAAATTATGCGTTCTGTGACATGGATTACGTCTGATTTACAAAATAATATCTGGATTTCAGTAGATGGTCAAGGACTTTTCTGTTATGATAAACAGAAGAAAAGTTTGATAAAATCGGTTTCATGTGGAGAAGCCAATCTTGCTAATGTCACTCATTTTTGGTTTAATGCAGGAGAATTGTGGATTGCTCGTTATGAGGATAATTTGTATTTTTCAAAAGATAATTCTTCTTTTAACGTTTTTAGGGATGCAAATGGAAAGGAAATTTTTAAAGGGCTTGTAATAAATACTTGTGTAGAAGGGCTACATAATTGTTTGTATGTGGGTACCTCAAAAGGACTAATAGAAGTCAATTTAACTTCTCGTAAAGTAAGAAAATTGTTGGATGAATATGTGCGTGATATTTGTTTTCGTTCAGATTCGGATTTGTGGATTGGAACAGAACAAGGACTTTATATTTATAATATAGAAACAGATGAATATGAACATTTGACTACGCCGGATATAGACGAACGTTATGCTCTTTCTGATAACGCTATATATAGCGTATATAAAGATCGTGAAGGAGGTATGTGGGTTGGTTCTTATTTTGGCGGACTAAACTATTATCCATATCAGTATACTTACTTTGAAAAATATTATCCTCGTGGAGATCTTAGGCAGATGGGGCGACGTGTTAGAGAATTTTGCGCTGGAAATGATGGTACATTATGGCTTGGTACAGAAGACAAAGGGTTGTTTAATTTTAATCCTAAGAGTGGAAAAATAATACCTTTTCATCATGTGGAGTTAGGACATAATATTCATGGTTTGTGCTTAGATGGAAATGGTTTGTGGGTTGGCACTTTCTCTGGCGGATTGAACTATATAGATTTACGTACAAAAACTTTGAAACATTATGGCAAAGGCGATGCAGTTAATACATTAAGTTCTGATAATATATTTTCTATTTGTAAGACTAGCACAAACGATATTTGGATTGGTACAACGTCAGGTTTATTGAGGTATAATCGTTCGTCGGATGATTTTCTGCGTATAAAAGAGTTGGATAATGTTTTTGTTTATGATATTCTTGAAGATAGTTACGGGAAATTGTGGCTGGCAACTTATTCGGATGGAGTCTTTTGTTATGATCTGCCTCAAAATCGTTGGAAACATTATAAGTGGATTCCCGAGGATAGCACATCTTTGCCTTATAATAAGGTAATTAGTATATTTGAAGATAGTCATAAACGGATATGGTTTACTACGCAAGGCGCCGGTTTCTGTCGTTTCTGTCCGGAAGCTGACAATTTTGTTTGCTATGATATGACTGATGGATTTCCCAGTAATATTGTATATAAAATAGTAGAAGATAATGAAGGGAAATTGTGGTTGACCACAAATAAGGGTTTGGTGTCATTTTATCCGGAAACAGGTGCCAAACATATATATACTACTGCTAATGGATTGCTTAGTAATCAGTTTAATTATCAATCAGGATTCAAAGATGATAAAGGGACGATTTATTTAGGAAGTATTGATGGATTTATAGCTTTTAATCCTTATGAATTTGTTGAGAATAAACAAGTTCCTTCATTGGCATTGACCGATTTTTTCTTATTTAATAAACGTTCTCCGATTGGCGTAAAGGCTTCTCCTCTTTCTAAAAGTATTACTTATTCAGATGAAATTGAGTTGAGTGCAGAGCAAAATTCATTTTCTTTGAGGGCTGCCGTATTGAGTTACCAGGCTCCTCTGTCAAATGTAATAGTCTATAAGTTGGAAGGATATGATAAGGAGTGGTATACGTTAGAAGGTGGAAATTCGAAGATTAGTTATTCTAATTTACCTTATGGTTCATATACATTAAGAGTTAAAGGAGCTAATAGTGATGGTATCTGGAGTCTTCAGGAGCGGATATTGAAAATCAAAGTGAATCCTCCTTTTTATCTTTCCTGGGCAGCTTATACTATTTACGGCGTTTTGTCAGTCTTATTTATCTTGATGGGGGTGTATTATTTCCGGAAAAAGAGTCAGCGGAAGCATTTGCGGGCGATGGAAATTTTGAAATATGAAAAAGAGCGTGAATTATATACGGCGAAAATAGATTTTTTCACTAATGTGGCACATGAAATACGTACTCCTTTAACTTTGATAAAAAGTCCTTTGGAGAATGTGTTGGCTTCTGCTCATTTGGATGAAGATATAAAAGATGACCTTGAAATTATGGATTTGAATACCAATCGTTTACTGGATTTGGTAAATCAGTTGCTTGACTTCCGTAAGACGGAAACAAAAGGTTTCAGGTTAAATATTATGGATTATAATTTATCGGGTATTTTACAGGCTATTTATAAACGTTTCACTCCTCTTGCTCGGGAAAAAGGTTTGGAGTTTACAATAGAAAGTATAGATGATTTACATGCTTCGGTCGATAAGGAGGGATTTACGAAGATTATAAGTAATTTGTTTACCAATGCAATTAAATATTCTGATACTTATATTCATGTGAAATTACGTTTGGACAACGCTTCCAATTTATTGATTCTGTCTGTAGAAAACGATGGAGTAATTGTTCCGAAAGCTGAACGTGAAGAAATCTTTAAACCTTTTAAGCAATATCATGAAGAAAATACTCATGTGCAAGGTACTGGTATCGGACTTGCATTGGCTCGTTCTTTAGCAGAATTGCATGGGGGAAAATTATCGATGGATGAAGCATTGGATTGTAACCGTTTTATTCTTCAGCTTCCATTGTGTCATGAACAGATATTAAATTTGTCACATACAGAAGAGGAAGAGGCAGTTCCCGCTGTAGGTTCGAATGTGGTGGAACCGCTTTCGCAGTCAGATTCCTTCCGCTATACGTTGTTGATAGTAGAGGATAATGCTGAAATGCGTAAATTTTTACAGAAGCAGCTGGCTGAATCTTATAAAGTGTTTGTTGCATCCAATGGAGTAGAGGCTTTGAAAATTTTGCAGACTTCTATTGTGAACCTGGTTCTTTCGGATATAATGATGCCTGAAATGGATGGTTTGGAATTGTGTAATGTAATAAAGTCTGATTTGAATTACAGTCATATTCCTGTTATTTTATTGACCGCTAAAACCACTTTACAGTCAAAGATTGAAGGAATGAAAGCCGGAGCCGATGCGTATGTGGAAAAGCCATTCTCTATGGAATACCTGAAAGTTTGTATTTCGAATTTGTTGAAAAATCGTGAACAGTTACAAGCTACCTTTGTCCATGCACCTTTTGTGCAGACAAATAGTATGGCAATTACTAAGGCTGATGAAGAATTCCTGAAGAAATTGAATGAAATTGTACAGGCCAATATTCAGAATCCTGATTTTAGCTTGTTGGATATGGCAGACCAGCTGTGTATGAGTCGTTCAAGTTTGAACCGTAAAATAAAAGGAATATTGGATGTCACACCGAATGACTATATTCGCATTGAACGATTGAAAAAAGCAGCCCAGCTTTTAAAAGAAGGAAATTGCAAGATTAATGAAGTGTGTTACATGGTTGGTTTTAATACGCCATCTTATTTTGCCAAATGTTTTCAGAAACAATTTGGAATGTTACCTAAAGATTTTGCAGGAGATAAATAGAGACATTCAGTAAATAGTATAAAATTAGCCAACTAATTCATACACAAATTATTGCGAATTAGTTGGCTTTTTTGTATCTTTAGGTATTCCCCCGAAAATAAGGTTTGGCAGCCAAAACGGGGGAAATTTCCCAACTAAGATATGGCTAAGATACAAAATATTTCGGAAATTCACCCAACATTGGGCTTTACAGAATTTGATATTATAGAAAAATATCGTAAGAGTTTTCATAAGAGTGAGCTTGGCAGACTTCATTCGGTGTTTCCATTTGAGCGTATGGCAAAGACTATAGGCCTGTCGGAACAGCGACTGGGACGCAGGAACATCTTCAGCCCTTCGGCAAAGATTGCCCTCATGGTTCTGAAGGCGTACACCGGCTTCTCCGACAGACAGCTGGTAGAACATCTGAACGGCAACATACACTATCAGATGTTCTGCGGAATCATGATAGACCCGTCCTTCCCCATAACCAACTACAAGATAGTCAGTGCTATCCGTAATGAGATGGCATCCCGTCTTGACATTGAATCCCTCCAGGAAGTACTGGCCTCACACTGGAAACCTTATCTTGAGAACCTTCACGTGTGCATGACTGATGCCACGTGCTATGAAAGCCACATGCGTTTTCCGACAGATATGAAACTCCTCTGGGAAAGTCTCGAATGGCTCTACAGGCATATCTGCAAGCATTGCGGGGAACTCGGCATAAGGCGTCCGCGTAACAAATACAGGAATGTGGCGGAGTCCTATCTTTCCTATTGCAAGAAAAGAAAAAGGAAGGCTTCAAGAACACGGATGCTCAAGCGTCGTATGATCAGACTTCTTGAAAAACTCCTCATACAGAGGGATGAAAT
>ENA-OQIE01000186-OQIE01000186.1-human-gut-metagenome-genome-assembly--contig:-NODE-186-length-52063-cov-4.527142_pt1 | contig 52063 bp, 47 predicted proteins | sample MGYA00242569_ERZ504731 | MGnify/ENA primary metagenome ERZ504731 (study PRJEB26092, sample SAMD00036208) | human gut metagenome | host: Homo sapiens | study: EMG produced TPA metagenomics assembly of...
ACTTAACTGGAGAGGCAAGGATATCGTTAATATTTCAAGAGCTTTCCTTGATACTAACGGTGCACATCAGGAGACATCAGTACTTGTAGATATCCCAGATGACAAGGCTAATTACCTTGAAGCTAAGCCAGTAGATGATGTTAAGGGCAGATGGCTTAAGACACTTGCAGACCTTAACGAGTGTTCACAGAAGGGACTTGTTGAAAGATTTGATGGTTCAATCGGTGCTGGTTCAGTACTTATGCCATTTGGTGGAAAGTACCAGCTTACAGAGACACAGGCTATGGTTGCCAAGCTTCCAGTGCTTAAGGGCAAGTGCGATACAGTAACTATGATGGCTTATGGATTTGATCCATATCTTTCTAAGTGGAGTCCATATCACGGAGCTATGTATGCAGTAACAGACTCGGTTGCTAAGATTGTTGCGGCTGGTGGCGATTACAGCAAGATTAGATTTACATATCAGGAATATTTCAGAAGAATGACAGAAGATCCTTCAAGATGGAGCCAGCCATTTGCAGCACTTCTTGGTGCATATGAGGCACAGATTGGCTTAGGACTTCCATCAATCGGTGGTAAGGATTCTATGTCAGGAACATTTGAACATATAGATGTACCACCTACATTATGCTCATTTGCTATTGATGTAGCTAAAGAGCAGGATATTATCACACCTGAATTAAAGAAAGCTGGCAATATACTTGTAAGATTTGACATTGAAAGAGATAAATATGACCTTCCTGTATTCTCACAGATTAAGGAATTATATTCATCTATCCACGAAGCTATTAAGAGCAAGGCAATTGTGTCTGCATATGTTCTTGATGCTAACGGCTTAGTTCCAGCAATAAGCAAGATGGCATTTGGTAATATGCTTGGTGTTGCTGTTGAGCCATCTGTATCAAAGGAAGAATTATTCGCACCAGCATATGGCTGTATAGTAGCAGAAGTAGACAGCTCTAAGCTTTCAGAGATTAAGGCAGCTTATACTAAGGTTGGTACAGTAACAGAAGAAGCTAAGTTTACATATGAAGATGTTTCAATCAATATTGAGGAAGCATTAAGCGTATGGAAAGATACATTAGAGGGTGTATTCCCAACAAAGGTTTCTAAGGAAACTGATAGGGTTGAGTCACCTGTATATTCAAAGGGCAATGTATATGTATGCAAGAATAAGGTTGCGAAACCAACAGTATTTATACCAGTATTCCCAGGTACTAACTGTGAATATGACAGTGCCAGGGCGTTTGAGAGAGCTGGTGCAGATACTATTGTCAAAGTATTCAAGAACCTTGATGCTGCAAGCATAAGAGAATCTGTTGATGAATTTGAAAAAGCAATTAACCAGTCACAGATTATTATGTTCCCAGGTGGATTTTCAGCAGGTGATGAACCAGATGGTTCTGCTAAGTTCTTTGCAACAGCCTTCCGTAATGCTAAGATGAAGGAAGCAGTTGAGAAGCTCCTTAATGAAAGAGATGGTCTTGCACTTGGTATATGTAATGGTTTCCAGGCTCTTATCAAGCTTGGTTTAGTACCTAATGGCAAGATAACAGGACAGGATTCTAATTCACCTACACTTACATTTAACACAATTAACCGTCACATCTCTAAGATGGTATATACAAAGGTTGTTACTAATAAGAGTCCTTGGCTTGCAGAAGCAAAGCTTGGCGGAGTATACTGTAATCCGGCTTCACATGGTGAAGGAAGATTTGTTGCACCTAAGGAATGGCTTGATAAGCTCTTTGAAAATGGTCAGGTAGCAACACAGTACTGTGACCCAGAAGGCAATGTATCTATGGACGAAGAATGGAATGTCAATGGTTCATATATGGCTATTGAAGGTATCACAAGCCCAGACGGAAGATGTTTAGGTAAAATGGCACATTCTGAAAGACGTGGTGATTCTGTAGCTATTAATATCTATGGAGAACAAGATATTAAGATATTCGAGTCAGGTGTTAAGTACTTTAAGTAAATAGAATAACTATCTGTGCGTAAGAACAGAATATTGTAAATTATAAACTCCTGATGTATATTATACGGGTAAGCCTTAACTAACAAAGGTTTGTATAGTATACATCAGGAGTTTTTTATGTAGAATCAGGATAATAAAAAGTAGTAAAAAGCTGTTGACAAAATAACTAAGTTAGACTATTATAATGATAGTTAGTAACAGCTAACGCATATGCCTTTATATTTATTTAACGGGTCCTCGACCCGTTTATTTAAAAGTTATAGGTTAGTAATAACTAACACAAGTTAGAATAAAACTAACAGTGGAATGTATACTATATATCTATTTAGCAGGATGAGGAGGACTAATATGAGTGTAGTTATAATTGGCGGTAATGAATGTATGGTATGTCAATATGAGAAGATATGTAAACAGCATGGCTGTAAAGCCAAGGTATTTGTTAAGGAGAAGAGTGGCTTTGGCAAGAAGATTGGCAACCCTGACCTTATGATACTTTTTACTAACACAGTATCACACAAAATGGTACATAGTGCTGTTACAGAAGCAAAGAGCAAGGACATTCGGATTGTGCGTTCACATTCAAGCAGTGCTTCATCACTTAATGCAGTTCTTCAGGAATATGTAGCAGACGGAAAGGCTTGTTAATTGTAACTGACACAGACAGCAGGCAGAGTAATGCGTAATATAAGGAATGGAGATTATATGCTTAGAAAGCTGGAGAATGAGATTGTAAAAGAATGTGCACCTACATTGGCTGGAATTAAGATGGCTAATCTTTTTAATTATAGATTTGTATCAGAAGATGAATTCGATTCTGAGATTAAGACTGCCAATATGAACCTTAATGAGAAGGGTGTATATATAGAAGTCTTAAGAAAGACAGATATGAGTTCATTGATATATGTATACAGACCAAGTATGTTATTTAAGGCAGTCAATAATGATGATGTATGGAATATATTATCCAGCTATGGATACATAGAACGAAGTATACAGGCATGTATTAATACACTTAAGGAACGTCTTATGACACAGCCCTGTTTTCCACACGAGATAGGTTTATTTCTTGGATATCCTGTAGAAGATGTAAAGGAGTTCATTTTTAATAAAGGACAGAACTGCAAATGTTGTGGTGTATGGAAGGTATATTACAATGAACAGGAAAGTGTCAGAACATTTGCAAGATTCAAGAAATGTTCTGAGGTATATCAGAAGGTCTTTATAGGAGGACGAACATTAAATCAGTTGACCGTGAATATATGATTCACTCAACATAAATATGCACAAGCATTAAATTAAAGTAGTAATGGAGGAATGATAATGAGTAAAGTTGCAGTTGTATATTGGAGCGGAACAGGTAATACAGAGGCTATGGCCAATGCTGTTGTTGATGGAGCAAAGGAAAAAGGAGCAGAGGTAACATTATTCACTGCTTCAGAATTCTCATCAGCAAAGGTTGCAGAATTCGACGGAATAGCTTTCGGATGCCCTGCTATGGGAGCAGAAAATCTTGAAGAGTCAGAATTTGAGCCGATGTTTACAGACTGTGAAGCGGCACTTTCAGGAAAGAAGATAGCACTCTTTGGTTCTTACGGCTGGGGGAGCGGAGAATGGATGGATGACTGGGCAGAAAGAAGCAGGAATGCTGGTGCTGACCTTAGCTGTGACCCGGTAATCTGTAATGAAGCTCCTGATGATGAAGCTGTAAGCAATTGCAAGGATCTTGGTGCTTCTCTTGCATAATCAGAGTGTATGTACAATTAAGAATATGCATAGTTAAAGTATGTGTATAATCAGATATGTGCATAATATAAAGTAATATAAAGTAATATAATGAATATATTAATAAGTGACATATTTATTCTGGACACTTCCCAATATAATATTAATAAGTGAGTAATGACCGCATACATATTAATTTTACTGTATATGTATGCGGTTATTATGTGAAAATTAATAATATGAAAATTTTCTTAAAATGGTAATTGACATCTAATAAGTGTTAGTATATACTAACACAGTAGCAAATGAAAAACATTATCAACATAGATACAGATAGGAGTGATAAGTTATGCCATTATCAATGATAGGTGAGGGAGAGACAGCAACAATCACAAGGATTGGTGGGAAAGAAGAGACGAGAAGATTTCTTGAGAATCTAGGCTTTGTGGTTGGAGCTATAGTGACGGTCATTTCTAAGACTGGCGGTAATGTTATAGTTAATATTAAAGAATCACGAGTAGCTATAGGAAGCGATATGGCTTCAAAGATTATGGTATAAAGACTTGAGTTTCAAGCCTCTATATAGATATTTACAATATTTTAATGAGAAGGAGAGATTAAGATGACTTTAAAGGAAGTTGCTGTTGGTCAGACTGTTAAAGTTGCTAAGCTTAATGGTGAAGGTCCGGTTAAGAGAAGGATTATGGACATGGGAATCACTAAAGGCGTAGAAGTCTATGTCAGAAAAGTTGCACCATTGGGAGATCCAATAGAAGTAACAGTACGAGGATATGAGTTATCACTTCGTAAGGCAGATGCAGCTATGATAGAGGTAAATTAATATTTATTTTTTTTGCCAAAAGGTTAGCATTAACTAATTATAGCAAGCATAATCTAAATGAAGAAAGTTACAACTAATTATTAACTCATTAAGAAAAGAGGTAAAAGAATGTCAATTAAGATTGCATTAGCAGGTAACCCTAACTGCGGTAAAACAACATTGTTTAATGCTCTTACAGGTTCTAACCAGTTCGTAGGTAACTGGCCAGGTGTTACTGTAGAGAAGAAGGAAGGTAGATTAAAGGGACATAAAGATGTTGCCATTATGGATTTACCAGGTATTTACTCACTTTCTCCATATACATTAGAGGAAGTTGTAGCAAGAAATTATCTTATTAATGAAAGACCAGATGCTATCATCAATATTGTTGATGGTACTAACATTGAAAGAAACTTATATCTTTCAACACAGATTATGGAACTTGGTATTCCGGTAATTATGGCTGTTAATATGATAGACCTTTTAGCTAAGAATGGTATTGAACTTAACATTGCAAAGCTTTCAGAAAAGCTTGGCTGTGAAGTGGTTGAAATATCAGCACTTAAAGGAACAGGTATTAAGGAAGCAGCAGAAAAGGCAGTTAAGCTTGCAGAGTCTAAGAAGGTTAATAAGCTTGCACATAAATTCAGTGATGAAGTTGAATCTGTTATTGAAGCAGTTGAAGACAAGATTGGTCTTGATGTAGTAGAAGAACAGAAGAGATTCTTTGCTATCAAGTTATTAGAAAAAGATGATAAAATCGGTCAGCTTATGTCAAGCGTACCAGATGTTACATCAGAGATTGAAAAGCTTGAGAAGGATTTTGATGATGATACAGAAAGTATTATCACTAATGAAAGATATACATACATTTCATCAATTATCGGAGAGTGTGTAAAGAAGGCTCATTCTAAGGATAAGCTTACAACATCTGATAAGATTGATAAAATCGTAACTAACAGAATATTAGCACTTCCTATATTCGCAGTAGTTATGTTCTTAGTATATTACATTGCAATGGTAACAGTTGGTACAGCAGCTACAGACTGGGCTAATGATGGTTTGTTCGGTGATGGTTTCCACCTTTTCGGTATCGGTACTTCAGCTTATGAAGAAGTAGAAGAAGAATATGGTGACTCAGATGAAATCATTGCAGCATATGTAGAAAGCCTTGGTTCTAAGGGCGAAGCAATAGCAGATGCTATTGATACAGAAGCAGAAGACTATGACTCAGAAGCTGCTGTTAAGGCTCTTACAACTCTTAAGTCTATGGTTAAGTCATCAGACTCAGTTGATTATACAGTAGAAGATGATGAAACACTTGCAACAGAAGATTTCACAGCAGATGCTGATGATATTAAAGAAGCAATTGACCTTGCCATTGAATATGATGGTGCAGCTCCAGACCCAGCAGATTATGGCGTGTGGATTCCTGGTATTCCAGTTCTTATCGAAGACGGACTTGATGCAATCGGCTGTGCTGACTGGTTAAAGGGTCTTATCCTTGATGGTATTGTAGCCGGTGTTGGTGCCGTACTTGGTTTCGTTCCTCAGATGTTAGTATTATTCTTATTACTTGCAATCTTAGAGGCTTGCGGATATATGGCACGTATCGCATTTATTATGGATAGAATCTTTAGAAGATTCGGTCTTTCAGGTAAGTCATTCATACCTATCCTTATTGGTACAGGTTGTGGTGTTCCTGGTATTATGGCTTCCCGTACAATCGAGAACGAAAGAGACCGTCGTATGACAATTATGACAACAACATTTATACCTTGTGGTGCTAAGACACCATTTATCGCAATGATTGCCGGTGCTATCTTTGGTGGTTCACCTTGGGTTGCAACATCAGCATACTTCATTGGTATGGCAGCAATTATTGTATCAGGTATTATATTAAAGAAGACAAAGTTATTCAGCGGAGATCCAGCACCGTTTGTTATGGAACTTCCTGCATATCATATTCCAACAGTTGGCAACGTACTTAGAAGTATGTGGGAGCGTGGCTGGTCATTCATCAAGAAGGCTGGTACAATTATCCTTCTTTCTACAATCGTTGTATGGTTCACAACATATTTTGGATTTGCTGATGACGGATTCAGAATGTTAGCAGAAGATGAAATTGATATGAGTATTTTAGCTAAGATTGGTAATGCAATCGGCTGGATATTCACTCCACTTGGATGGGGTAACTGGCAGGCAGCCGTTGCTTCAATCACAGGACTTGTAGCTAAGGAAAATATCGTTGGTACTATGGGTATCCTTTACGGTGGTGGAGATGTATCTCCATATGCAGCACTTGCACTTGCATTTACTAAGTTAGCAGGTTTCTCATTCCTTACATTCAACCTTCTCTGTGCTCCTTGTTTCGCAGCAATCGGTGCTATTAAGAGAGAGATGAACAGTGCTAAATGGACTTGGATAGCAATTGGTTACCAGTGTGGATTTGCATATGTAGTATCACTTTGCATCTACAATATCGGAAGCCTTATCGCTGATGGAGTATTTAGTATCTGGACAGTTGTAGCATTTGTATTAGTAGCTGGTTTCCTTTATCTTTTATTCAGACCAACAAAGGAAGCGGAAGAATACAAGAAAGCAGCAGCTAACTAAGATTACTTCCTAATCATAATTATAGAAGTGTTCAATCCGTCACTAAGTGGCGGATTGGATATATATTTTATTCATCAGATATAGCGGCAGATGTCAGAGTTGGTGTAAGAATGGAGGATTAATATGGGTACAGTAATCGTATTGGTGGTATTGGTGGTAATTGTAGCCGCTATTGTGTATACAATGGTTAAAGGCAAGAAGAATGGCAAACATTCATGCGGTGGAGATTGTGGTCATTGTGGAGGCTGCCACTAGGATAGGAGGCATTAATGCAGAAATACTATTCATGTGATAAAAATGCTTCTGAAGTAGTTGGCTATGAAAGAAGCGAAATGCAGAAGGACATAATTCTGCAAAGATTAAGAAACAGGGGATGCAGAATAACGAAACAGAGAATGATGCTTTTAGACATTATTCTTAATGAAGAATGTTCGTGCTGCAAAGAAATATATTATAAGGCATCAAAGCTTGATCCTAATATTGGAACAGCTACAGTATACCGTATGATTAATACACTTGAGGAGATTGGTGCTATTAACAGAAGAAATATGTACCGTGTATCGTGTGGAAGTGAATGTAATATGAACAACACATACACAGTTGAGTTTGACGATAATTCAGTAATCAATCTGTCAGCTAAGAAATGGAACCAGATAGTGCAGAAAGGATTAGCTGCCTGTGGTTATATAGACAGTAAGACAGTTAAGAGTATAACAGGAGGGTCATGATTATAATGCCCCTCCTGTTTTTGATAAAGTTTCTCAATTAATAAAAAATATGTGGTAAAACTAAAAAGTATGGTATAAGATAATACCTAAACAAAAAATCAAAGTCAATTACATCAGCCAGGTATCTTCAGACAATTATACCATCCAGATATTAATGGACAGTTATATCATCCAGATGCTAATAATTAGTTACGTCAGGCAGATGTTAATTGGGAATGGAGAACATAATGAAAAACGTATTTAAGAAAATTGATGCAGTTAAGACAGGAATATTTGCAGCAGGTGTACTTTTTGGTACAGCAGGAATTAAGGTTTTATCAAGTCAGGATGCTAAGAAAGTATATACTAACTGTACAGCAGCAGTTCTTCGTGCTAAGAAGTGTGTAATGAAGACAGCTACAACAATTCAGGAGAATGCTGGTGATATCTATGCTGAGGCTAAGGCTATCAACGAAGAAAGAGAAGCAGCAGAAGAAGCTGTAGATGATACAGTAGAATTAAATGAAGTATCAGAAGAAACAGAAAGCACAGAGCAGTAAAATGCTATAATAATGTGCTAAGAGGCAGAATATGAAATTTTATATTAAACATAGTATGACTGGACGTTTAAGAGTTCATATGGATATGAAGCATATGAGCTTTAAACAGGCAGATATATTAGAGTATTATATTAAGAATATAGAAACAGTTACTTCTGTCAAAGTATATGAAAAAACTTGCGATGCTGTTATAGAATTTAGCGGTGATAAAGTGCAGATTATTAATGCACTTAAGCATTTTACATATTCGCAGGTGGCTGTTCCTGATGATGTTCTTAACAGTTCAGGAAGAGAGATGAATTCTTATTATCAGGATAAGCTGGTTAATAAGGTATTCTTAAGAGCTGCAAGTAAGCTGTTCCTTCCTATATCTGTAAGAAATGTTGTGACAACTGTAAAGTCAGTAAAATATATTGGCAGCGGTATTAAGACATTGCTTAAAGGAAAGATGGAAGTACCTGTGCTTGATGCGACAGCAATTGGTGTTTCTATATTAAGAAATGATTTCAATACCGCAGGTTCTGTTATGTTCCTTCTTGGAATAGGTGAGATTATTGAAGAATGGACACATAAGAAGTCTGTAGGAGATCTGGCAAGGACTATGTCACTTAATGTAAGCAAGGTATGGCTTAAGACAGCCGATACAGAGGTATTAGTCCCTGTTAATGAGATTAAAAATGGTGATGAGATTATAGTTCATGTAAGTAATGTCATTCCATTTGATGGAGTTGTAGTTACCGGTGAAGCTATGGTTAATCAGGCTTCACTGACCGGTGAAGCAGTGCCGGTAAGCAAGAATACAGGAAGCGCTGTATTTGCAGGAACAGTTATTGAGGAAGGTGAACTTACAATAAAGGTTAAGCAGAGCGGCGGTAACAGTAAGTATGACAAGATTGTCAAGATGATTGAGGAATCAGAGAAGCTTAAGTCTGGTCTTGAGAGTAAGGCAGAGCATCTTGCTGATTCGTTAGTTCCATACACATTAGGTGGAACAGCACTTACATATCTTCTTACAAGAAATGTAACAAAGGCATTATCAATACTTATGGTTGACTTCTCATGTGCGCTTAAGCTTGCAATGCCAATAACGGTATTGTCAGCTATAAGACAGGCTGGACAGAATGATATTACAGTAAAGGGCGGTAAGTTCTTAGAGGCAGTAGCTGATGCAGATACTATTGTATTTGATAAGACAGGAACGCTTACTAAGGCTGCACCTACAGTAAAGTATGTGTATTCATTTAATGGTGACAGCGAAGATGAACTTTTAAGAATGGCTGCCTGTATGGAAGAGCATTTTCCACATTCTATGGCAAAGGCAGTTGTTGATGCAGCGTCTAAGAAGCACTTAAGTCACGAAGAAATGCATACAAAGGTAGAGTATATAGTTGCACATGGTATATCAACTACTATTAATAATAAGAAGACTATAATCGGAAGCTATCATTTTGTATTTGAAGATGAAGGCTGTACTGTGCCGGAAGGCAGACAGGAAATGTTTGATAAGCTTCCAGAAGAATATTCACATCTTTATCTTGCAATTGAGGATAAGCTTGCAGCAGTTATCTGTATAGAAGACCCTGTAAGACCAGAAGCCAAGGAAGTAATAAGTTCACTTAAAGCTCTTGGAATATCTAAGATTGTAATGATGACAGGTGATAGTGAACGTACAGCTAAGGCTATTGCAGGCAAGGTTGGTGTTGATGAATATTATTCAGAGGTACTTCCGGAAGATAAGGCTTCATTTGTTGAAAATGAAAAAGCTGCCGGACGTAAGGTTATAATGATTGGTGATGGTATTAACGATTCTCCAGCATTGTCAGCAGCAGATGTTGGTGTTGCAATAAGTGATGGTGCGCAGATTGCAAGAGAGATTGCGGATATTACAGTAAGCGCGGACGATTTAGGACAGATTGTATATCTTAAAGATTTAAGTAACAATCTTATAAGGAAGATTAACCGCAATTACAGAACTATAGTTTCCTTTAATTCAGGACTTATAGCACTTGGTGTATTAGGTGTAATACAGCCGACTACATCAGCACTTTTACATAATACATCAACACTTTTCATCAGTATGAATAGTATGAAGAATATAACTTTAGCTGAGGAGCATAAGTAATAATCTTAAGCATAGAAATTTATAATGCCGCAAAGTATTACTTGTAAGAAGCAATAATCACAGAATATAAATTACTAAAAATTATAAAAAGGAACACACTAATTGATATATTTTATCATTTGGTGTGTTCCTTTTTTGCGTTATTGATATTATAATACTAATAAAGGTTAGGTTAGACTAACCTAATTATATTAAATATGAAGGAGAGAAAATTATATGTTTCTTACTGTAAAAGATTTAAAAAAATCATATGGCAGTACTTCTAATAAAGTAGAAGTTCTTAAGGGAATTAATTTTGAAGTGGAAAAAGGGAAAATATGCGTACTGCTTGGACCATCTGGTTCGGGAAAATCAACACTTCTTAATATAATAGGTGGAATAGATGATGCTGATTTGGGATATGTAAGCATTGATAGTGAAAAGACTAAAGATATGAAAGAAAAAGAGCTTACAAGATACAGAAGAAAGCACCTTGGTTATGTATTCCAGATGTATAATCTTATACCTAACCTTAATGTTAAGGAGAATATCGAGGTTGGTGCTTATCTTAGCGATTCACCGCTTGATATTAACGAACTGCTTAATACATTAGGGCTGTATGAGCACAGGCATAAGATTCCTAACCAGTTATCTGGCGGACAACAGCAAAGAACTGCAATAGGCAGGGCTATTGTTAAAAATCCCGACATATTATTATGTGATGAGCCCACAGGAGCACTTGATTATCACACATCTAAGGAAATCTTAAAGCTTATTGAGGATGTCAACAAGAAATACGGCAACACAGTCATAATGGTTACACATAATGATGCTATCCAGAATATGGCTGACAGGGTTATCAAGTTAAGAGATGGACAGATAAGAGATAATATAGTTAATAACAGTAAGGTATCTGCCGCTGACCTTGAATGGTAGATTAAATATTATATAATGGGAGTTAGATATGAAAAATCCTTTAATTAAACGATTGCCAAGAGAATTTACTGGTGAAATTGCAAAATATATAGTCATATTTATATTTATGACAGCTGTTATAGGGCTTATAAGTGGTTTTCTTATAGCTGATGGAAGCGTGCTTGATACATATAATAAGAGTTTTGATAAATATAATGTAGAAGATGGTAATTTTGAATTGTATTCTAAGGCCGATGATAAGCTGATTGACAGGTTGGAAGAAGAAAATGTTACTATATATGAGAACTTCTATAAAGAAGAAACTTTAAAAGTACACAATAATGAGAAGTTAAGAGAAGACGACCAGAGCACAATACGTTTCTATATTAATAGAGATGATATTGATAAGGTTGATGTTATGGAAGGCAGACTCGCAGAGGATATTAACGAGATTGCATTGGATAGAATGTATTCTGTCAATAATAATATTAAAATCGGCGACATAATTAATGTTGGCACAAGGGCACTTAAAGTAACAGGTTATGTTGCATTATCTGATTACAGCTGTCTTTTCTCGAACAACTCAGATACAATGTTTGACTCTTTAAAATTCGGTGTTGGTGTAGTGTCAGAGAGCTGTTTTGATATGTATGATGATACACATATTCATTATGTATATTCGTGGAAATATGATAATAAGCCTGCAGACGATATAGAAGAAAAAGAGATGGCAGATGATTTTATGAAAGTAATATCTAATAATGCTATACTTACTAATTATATTCCAGGATATCTTAATCAGGCGATACATTTTACCGGTGATGATATGGGAAGCGACAAGGCTATGATGATAGTTCTTTTATATGTTGTTATAGCTATTATGGCATTTGTATTTGCAGTTACAACTAATAATACAATATTCAAAGAAGCTAATGTTATTGGTACTTTAAGAGCTTCGGGATATACAAGGGGAGAGCTGTTGTTACATTATATTCTTCTACCGATTATTGTTACATTAGCAGGTGCACTTGTCGGTAACATATTAGGATATACATGGTTTAAGGATATATTTGTAGATACATATTATCAGAGTTATTCGCTTACAACTTATACAACACTTTGGAATGGTGAAGCATTTGTATTAACAACAGTTGTTCCATTTATAATAATGGTAGTGATAAATGTATTGCTCATAGGTTACAGGCTTCGTCTTTCACCACTTAAGTTCTTAAGAAAGGACTTGGCTGTAAGACAGAAGAAGAAAGCTGTGCATTTGCCAGGATTCAAGTTCTTTAACAGATTTCGTTTAAGAATAATTATACAGAATATGCCAAATTACATTACATTATTTGTGGGTATATTATTTGCCAATATACTCCTTCTGTTCGGTATTATGATGACCCCGCTTCTTGACCATTACCAGAATGAGATACAGGACAAACTTATAGCTAAACATCAGTATGTATTGAAAGTTCCGGTCGAGGTGGATAATGAGGCCGCAGAGAAATACTGTGTCGGGACACTTTCAACACTTGAGGGACGTTTAAAGAGTGAAGATGTATTGATATACGGAATTGCTGATGACAGCGAATATGTTGACATTAACAGTAGTGAACTTAAAGATGGTGAAGTGTATGTGTCACACGGCTATGCTGAAAAGTTCAAGATTAATAAGGGTGATAAGATAACGCTCAAAGAGAAATATGAGGACAAGGAATATACATTTACAGTTAAGGATATGTATGATTATCCATCAGCATTTGCAGTATTTATGGATGAAGGATATTTTAAAAATCTATTCGACAAAGAGGATGATTACTATTCAGGCTACTTATCATCAGAGAAGCTTGATATTGATGAGAAATATATTGCAACAGAGATTACACTTGATGATTTAACTAAGGTTTCAAGACAGCTTGACCGTTCTATGGGAGAAGTATTTGGAATTATTAAAGTCTTTGCAGTTGTATTATTTGCAGTATTAATGTTCTTGTTAACTAAGCTTATTGTTGAGAAGAATTCAACATCAATCTCTATGGTTAAGATATTAGGTTATTCCAACAGTGAGATAAGCAGGCTGTATGTCACCTCAACAACAATAGTGGTTGTCATATCAGTTGTTATCAATATTGCATTATCAGTTGTAATTATGAATAGCCTGTTCAGGGTATTTATGGAGAAAATGTCCGGCTGGATTTCCTGCTACTATGCACCATATCTGTTCGTAGTTATGTTCGTGCTGAATATCGGTGTGTATGCTCTGATTTCAGTATTTATGATGTATAAGATAAAGAAGATACCTATGGATGAAGCATTAAAGAATGTAGAGTAATAAAAAAGCTGTCCTGTTTAATGAATTGGATAAAGTGAGCAGATATAATTAGCTCATATTAATCCAATCATTAAACAGGACAGTTTTTTATTTATAATTAAGATGTTTTCTTTTGATTTTCTTTAAAATACTGAATTTCTTGAAATTTTTTATATTTAATTCTTGAAATTTTTCTCAAATCCTGAATTTCAGAAAAATTACAGCTATAACCGCAGTCTTGTAGTTAAGCCGCATATTCTGAGTCACCAAAGAAGTCATTGTACCATACAAGGAACATATATACTGTCCAGATTTTTCTTGAATTATCTGCCTTGCCTTCTTTATGTTCATCAAGATATTTAACAAGCTCATCTGTGTTGAAGTACTTGTTAGCAGCTTCGCTTGTGAAAGCTTTTTTAATCATATTGTAATATTTCTCGTCCTTTAACCATATTCTGATTGGCACTGGGAAACCAAGCTTCTTCTTCTCAGCAACCATATCAGGAAGATATTGGTTAGCAGCTTTACGCATAGCGTATTTAGTATTAGATTTATTAACTTTGTACTTAGTTGGGAGAGTTCTTGCTACATTGAATACTTCCTTATCAAGGAAAGGAACTCTTACTTCAAGGCTGTGTGCCATACTCATCTTATCAGCCTTAAGAAGAATATCACCGATAAGCCAGAAGTTAATATCTATATACTGCATTTTAGTTACATCATCTTTATCTTTAACTTTGTCATAAAATGGCTTAGTAAGTTCTTTATGGTTATACTTTCCAGTAGGGTTCTTTAATATCTTGGCACGTTCTTTTTCGTTGAACATAAATGCGTTACCGATAAAGCGTTCTTCAATATCCTTGCTTCCTCTTATAAGGAAATTCTTGCCCTTGAACTTAAATGGAACAGCCTGTGCAGCATTGGCAAGACACTTGCGGAGTCCCTTTGGAAGCTTTCTATAGCCTGCTGTATCAAGAGGTTCTTTGTAAATGTTATATCCGCCAAAGAACTCATCAGCACCCTCGCCTGACATTGAAACCTTAACATACTTAGAAGCAGTCTGGCTTACAAAGTAAAGGGCGATAGCAGCAGGGTCAGCTAAAGGCTCGTCCATATGATACTGGATTTTAGGGATAGCTGCCCAGTATTCTTCACTTGATACAAGCTTAGAATAATTGTCTATCTGGATTTTCTCAGATAAGGCTTTAGCGTAATCTATCTCGTTATATTTTTCGTAGTCAAATCCAACTGTAAATGTCTTGTCACCATTAAATGTAGCGGCAACATAGCTTGAGTCAACACCGCTTGAAAGGAATGAACCAACCTCAACATCACTAATCTTGTGGTGTTCAACTGAGTCGTGCATAGCATCGTCAATCTCTTTGACGAATTCATCTAAAGACTTGCTCTCATCAGCTTCAAATGTAGGCTCCCAGTATCTTTTTATGTTGATTTCTCCATTATGGAAAGTAAAGCAGTGACCTGGCATAAGCTTGTATACACCCTTAAAGAATGTTTCAGGAAGCACTGAATACTGGAATGTGAGGTAATTTTCAAGAGCAACATCATTAACTTCCTTCTTATATGCAGGGTGTGCCAATATGCTCTTAATCTCAGAACCATATATAATGTTGCCGTCAACTACAGTGTAGTAGAAAGGCTTAATTCCAAAGAAATCCCTTGCACCAAAGAGAGTTTCCTTCTCACTGTCCCATATAACAAATGCAAACATACCACGAAGCTTATTTAACATATCTTCACCGTATTCTTCATAAGCGTGAATAAGAACTTCTGTATCAGAGTTGTTCGCAAATATATGCCCCTTTTCAATAAGGTCTTTTCTTAAATCCTGATAATTATATATCTCACCATTAAATGTGATAACAATCTTTTTATTTTCGTTGAACATAGGCTGGCTTCCGTTATCAAGGTCGATGATTGAAAGTCTTCTAAAGCCCATATAAGCCTTGTCGTCTATATACTGACCGGCACTGTCAGGTCCTCTGTGGATGATTTTATTCATCATATCAGTAAGTACATCCTTACCATTTTCAAGGTATCCTGTAAATCCAGCAAATCCGCACATATTACAAAACCGTCCTTTCTTAAATGTGATTTATTACTATAATCCTTTAAAATACAGGCACAATAAAACCTGCATATTAATAATGTTTACACGAATATTACAACATATACGGCAGTATTTAGAATAACAGCCACCGTAAATGGCAAACCCTATGTAAATCAATTATGTAATTATAGCAAACTGGGATATTTAATACAAGATAATTGTTATGGCAAAACAGGCATTTACAAAGTAATAAAAATATTTTATAATTGTAAGCAAATTTTAATAATAGCTTGGATATAGTTCCAATATTAAATGCACAATATGGAGGATTAGTAATGGAAAAGATTAAGATGACAACACCACTCGTTGAGATGGATGGAGATGAGATGACAAGAGTATTGTGGAAGCTTATTAAGGAAGAACTGCTTTTACCTTATGTAGACCTTAATACAGAGTATTATGATCTTGGACTCGTCCATCGTAATGAAACTAATGATCAAGTTACTGTTGACTCAGCAGAAGCAACTAAGAAATATGGTGTTGCTGTCAAGTGTGCTACAATCACTCCTAATGTAGCAAGAGTTAAGGAATATGACCTTAAGGAAATGTATAAAAGCCCTAATGGAACAATCAGAGCAATATTAGATGGTACTGTATTCAGAGCACCTATTATTGTTAAGGGTGTTGAGCCATATGTTAAGACTTGGAAAAAGCCTATAACAATAGCAAGACACGCTTATGGTGATGTATACAAGGCATCAGAGATGAAGATTCCAGCAGCTGGCAAGGCAGAGCTTGTATACACAGATGAGCAGGGTAACGAATCAAGAGAGCTTATTCATAACTTTAAGGGGGCAGGAATTATTCAGGGTATGCATAACCTTAACGATTCTATTGAGAATTTTGCAAGAAGCTGCTTTAATTTTGCACTTGAAACTAAGCAGGATCTCTGGTTTGCAACTAAGGATACAATCTCTAAGAAGTACGATCATACATTTAAGGATATATTCCAGGATATATATGATAAGGATTATGCTGATAAGTTCAAGGAAGCAGGAATTGAGTATTTTTATACATTAATAGATGATGCAGTTGCAAGAGTTATCCGTTCAGAAGGTGGATATATCTGGGCATGCAAGAACTATGATGGTGACGTTATGTCAGATATGGTTGCAACAGCATTTGGTTCATTATCAATGATGACATCAGTTCTGGTATCTCCACAGGGATATTATGAATATGAGGCTGCTCATGGAACAGTTCAAAGACATTATTACAAGCACCTTAAGGGAGAAGAAACATCTACTAACCCTATTGCTACTATATTTGCATGGACAGGAGCTTTAAGAAAGAGAGGAGAACTCGACTCACTTCCAGAGCTTTCAAAGTTCGCAGATACACTTGAAAAGGCTTGTATCAAGACAGTAGAAGATGGTAAGATGACTAAGGATTTAGCACTTATTACTACATTATGTAATCCTGTAACACTTAATACACAAGGTTTTATTAAGGCAGTTAAGGAGACACTTGAAAGTCTTTTATAATTGTGCCAATAAAGGGTATTATTATATAGGATATTATATATAGAAGTGTTGGATTTCACTTGTGATATCTATAGATATTCGTATGAATTGAGGATTTTGAATGAAGTTTAAGTTTGAGGTTAAAGATCTTTTTAAACTCCCCAATATTTTATGTTATATAAGAATTGCACTGGTTCCGCTGTTTGTATATCTTTATTTTACGGCAGAAGAACCAGTGGATTATTATGTTGCGACACTTGTTGTAATGCTTTCGGGGATAACAGATTTTCTTGATGGGCAGATAGCAAGACGTTGTAATATGATAACTGATTTGGGTAAGATTATTGATCCGGCAGCGGATAAGCTTATGCAGCTTGCAATGTTAGTTACTCTGGCTATTAATATTCCATATATGTGCATACTTGCTGTATATCTTATTGTCAAAGAGGTAGTTATGGCACTTATGGGTCTTGTAGTTATGAAAAGGGCGAATAGGAGATTAGATGGTGCTAAATGGTATGGCAAGGTATGTACAGCAGTATTGTATGTGTGTATGCTTGCTTTAGTTGCATTTCCGCATATGCCAGTTAATCTTCAATATGTTATAATGATAGTGTGTGCAGCAGTATTGACATTTGCATTTATTATGTATATAAGAATATATATAATAATGTTAAAAGATAACCATTATGGTAATGATGAAAGAAAGTTGTATTAATATGTATAATATATTTGATATTACATTTAGGGAAATGAATGTTAACCAGTTAGCGGTATGGTTTTTTATATATAGTTTTTTTGGCTGGGCTATGGAATGTATAGTCATAAGAAAACAGCTTGGATATTGGGAGAACAGGGGTTTTGCTAAGCTTCCGTTCTGCGTTATATATGGATTTGGCGTGTTTATAGCATTTCATATATTTGCACCAATTGAGGGTAATTACCCTGCTTTATACATTGCTGGTGCTATATGTGCGACAATATTTGAGTATATGACAGCAAGACTTATGCAGAAGCTTTTTGGTGAAGTATGGTGGAATTACGACCATCTAAGATTTAATTATAAAGGAATAATATGCCTTCAAAGCACTCTTGGCTGGGGGGTATTAGCAGTTCTTATATTCAGTGTATTCAATAAAATGGTAGAACGTGTTGTATTCAGTATGGATATGAGGGTAACTACAGTTTTATCAATTGTGCTTGTTATATCATATGTTGTGGATTTCTCTTACCATTTTACTAAGAGAATTGCTAATAAGAAAATGGAAAGTGTAGTTGCACAGGCTTCAAGTGCTGGCAGCCTTCAGAGGTTTTTTCATAGATAATCAGCGGGGTGGACAATGTTAGAAAGTCTTAAGAATAATGTCAGGCTGCTTCGCAGGAGCAAACGACACGTAATTCTGTTTGAACTGACATATAAGTTACTGGCAGTAGCAGTTATATATCCTATATTAACTGCCGCCATTAATCTTTGTATGAAGGTTGCAGGAATCAGATATTTAACAAATGAATATATTGTAAAGGCACTGACAAACCCTGTTGTTATTATAGCTTTGTTTACAGGCATTATACTGTTTGTCGGTTACTGCATTTACGAGATGGCATATTTGGCTGTGTGCTTTGAAACTAAGAGAAAAGGTAATAACGCATCTATAATTGATAATATATATAATGCGTACCTGCGTCTTAAAAATTTAATCCGAATTCAAAGCATACCGCTTTTTTTATTTTTCTTTATTGCGATTATATTTATAAATGTTACAATTGTCGCTAATCTTATATATTCAGATACATTGAGCAATCTTATCGGAAGTACGATGAGAAGAAACAGGTATATGATATATATGCTTGTGGCAATAGTTATGGTTCTTATATATTATTATGTTATAAGAGGCATTTTCTCATTTAATATATATATGATGGAGGGAAAGAATTTCAGACAGTCATATAAGAAAAGCTCACAGATTGTAAGAAATAACAGATTAAGGGTAATTATGTCGGTTATTGTATATAATCTTGCAATATTTGCAGCTATAGCAGTGTTCTATACAGTTATTTCGCTTATACTTATAGGCGGTGTTAAGCTGTTGGATATGGCTTATCTTGGAAGTGCGGTATATTTATCAGTTCTTAGGGAATTGAGGGCCGGTGTGAAGATTTTTCTTGTGTTTATATCAATACCTTGTTCATTCTCAATGATTTCATATATGTATTATAAATATTCCGATCTGGATGATATTGAATTTGAATTCGTTGATATTGACGAAGGTTCAGCAAGGGTCAACAGGATAATATATGCAGTTGTGCTGGCATTATCCATAGTGCTTGATATTATATATATAATTGGGTCATTTAATAATAATCCGTTTGAGAGAGTGGCTATATTCCACAATACGGATATAACTGCCCACAGAGGTGCTTCAGTAGATGCACCTGAGAATACTCTTGCGTCATTCAGTAAGGCGATTGAAGATATGGCTGATGTTATAGAGTTAGATGTCCAGATGACCAAAGACGGCTATATTGTTGTTATGCATGATACATCAGCATACAGGACTACAGGTGTTCTAAAGAATATTACGGAGCTTACCTTAAGAGAAGTTAAAAGACTTGATGCCGGGTATTGGTATTCAGAGCAGTACAAGGGCGAGAAAGTTCCAACACTTGAAGAAGTATTGCAGCTTGCCAAAGGAAAGATTAAACTTAATATAGAGATTAAAACGGCGGATAACAGTGATGAGGTAGCAAAGAAGGTTGTAAAGCTTATACAGAAATATTCAATGCAGGATTCGTGCGTTATCACCTCATTTGATTATAGTGCATTGCAGGCTGTTAGGTCTTATGATGAGGAAATAGAAGTCGGGTATATATTATCGGTGGCTTATGGAAAGTTCTATGAGATAGATGACGTGGATTTCTTTAGCGTCAATGCTTCGTTCCTTACTAAGAGAGTTGTTGATGCTATTCATAATTCAGGAAAGCAGGTATATGCGTGGACTGTTAATAATGACGCTTCTATAAAGAATCTTACTAATAAAGGTGTTGATAATATAATAACTGACAAACCTGTAACGGCAAGAGAGGTTATATATTCAAGAGATACAAGTGAGACATTGATTAATATGATAAAGTATGTATTTAACCAGTGATTAGCTTGGTAACATATATGCGTAAATGTACGCGGAAACGGGGGTCTATATGTTAAGAGGTATAGGTACATCTAAGGGAATTGGTATAGGAAAAGCACTTATTATCCATAAGTGTAAGAATGCTGTCAGCCGTGTTAAGATTAAGGATACAGAAGCTGAGGTTGATAAGTTCAATGAGGCTGTGGAAAAGTTCATACAGGAAACTAATGAGCTTGTGGATAAGTTGTCACAGAAGCTTAATGGTGATGATAAGAATGCTCTTGTATTAAAAAATCAGGAATATCTTATAAGAGATCCTGAGTTTACCAGTGGTGTAATAAGTGCTATAACTAATGACAAGCTTAATGCAGAAGCTGCGGTTGAAGATACCTGTGAGATGTTAAAGAACATATTCTTAAGCTTTAACAATGATACGATGACACAGAGAGTAGCCGATATTGAAGATATGAAACAGCGTCTTATAGCAATAATGCAGGGACAGAAGCATATTGATCTTACTAAGCTTTCTGATAATACTGTTATTATTGCCGATGAAATCCATCCATCTATGACAGCTAATATGGATACAGAGCATATTGCCGGTATTATATCAGAGAAAGGTGGAGATACATCACACGCTTCAATTCTTGCAAGAGCATTAGAAATCCCTGCTGTATTAAGTGTTAAGGATATATGCAGTAAAATTGCAGAGGGTGAGGAGGTTATAGTTGATGGAGCTTACGGCGAAGTATTCGTCAATCCTACACCTATAACTCTTAAGATATATAATAAAAAGAAAAAAGCATATGATGAAAGAGTTAAGGAACTTAAAAAATATATAGATAAACAGACTGTTACCAGGGATGGCAGAAAAGTAATGCTTGCTGCTAATATAGGCAATGCTGATGAGGCTGCTAAAGCTGTAAAGGCTGGAGCTGAGGGTGTCGGACTTTTCAGGACGGAATTCTTATTTATGAACAAGCAGGCACTCCCAACAGAGGAGGAGCAGTATAACGAATATAAGAAAGCAGCAGTTGTGCTTGATGGCAGACAGCTTACGATAAGAACGCTTGATATTGGCGGAGATAAAGATATTCCTTATATGGGACTCACAAAGGAGTTAAATCCATTTCTTGGATACAGGGCCATAAGGTTCTGCCTTGACAGGGTAGATATATTTACAACCCAGTTAAGGGCTGTATTAAGGGCAAGTGCATATGGTAATATAAGAATTATGATTCCTATGATAACTTCTGTTACAGAGGTGCAGGCAGTTAAGAAGATTATAAATGGTATATGCAGGGATCTGGACAAGAAAGACATTAAGTATGATAAGGACATAAAGATAGGTGTTATGATAGAGACACCAGCCGCGGCAATAATGGCAGATGTACTGGCACATGAGGTTGATTTCTTCTCAATCGGTACGAATGATTTGACACAGTATACACTTGCTGTTGACAGAGGCAATGAGAATGTTGCTTATCTTTACTCTGCACTCAATCCAGCCGTTATACGAAGTATTAAACACATAATTGAGTGTGCACATAATGCAGGTATAGAAGCAGGAATGTGTGGAGAAGCGGCGGCAGATGAAAGAATGATACCACTTCTTCTTAATTTTGGACTTGATGAGTTCTCTGTTACAGTGAGCAGGGTGCTTGAAACTAGAAAAGAGATAGCTTCGTGGAGCAGTAAGGAAGTAAAAGAGATAACAGAAAATGTTATGAATTATTCGGAAGAAAAGGAAGTATCTAACTATCTTAGCGACTGCATAGCAAAAGAATAGATTATTATATAATAAATGCTTTGTGATGATTGATATGTTAAGACATCTGCTTCTGGCATAATAGAATTAATTGGAGGAAAATATGGCATTATATGATACAGATGACGAGCAGGAAAAGGTTGTACTTGTCGGCGTAGAGTTAAATCCTCTTGACGACTGCGGGAAGTCGTTAGAGGAGTTAGCAGAGCTTGCTAAGACTGCCGGAGCGGTCACAGTAGGAAAGATGATACAGCCGCGTGACAGCTTCCACCCTGCAACATATATTGGTAAGGGTAAGCTTGAAGAATTAAGGCTTATGATAGATGAGCTTGGTGCAACAGGAATAATATGTGATGATGAGCTGTCTCCAGCACAGTTAAGAAATCTTGAAGATGTTCTTAATACTAAGATTATGGACAGAACAATGGTTATTCTTGATATATTTGCCGCAAGAGCTTCATCAAGTGAAGGTAAAATACAGGTTGAGATGGCACAGTTAAAATACAGGTCAACAAGACTTGCAGGACTTGGAACAGCACTCTCAAGACTTGGTGGTGGAATAGGAACAAGAGGACCGGGTGAGAAGAAGATAGAGACAGACAGGCGAATAATAAGGGACAGGATTGCTCATTTGTCAGGTGAGTTAAAGGAGATTAAGAGCCACAGAGATGTGCAAAGACAGAACAGACAGGACAGTTCTACACCAGTAGCGGCTATAGTAGGTTATACTAATGCGGGTAAGTCAACACTTCTTAACAGGCTGACCGATGCAGGTGTATTATCTGAGGACAAGCTGTTTGCAACACTTGATCCTACAACGAGGGCACTTACACTTCCTAACAAGGAAAAAGTGCTTATGACAGATACTGTTGGATTTATCAGGAAGCTTCCACATAATCTTATAGAGGCATTTAAGAGTACACTTGAGGAAGCGAAATATGCAGATATGATAATTCACGTTGTGGACTGCTCTAATGATGATTACGAAAGACATATGGCAACAGTATATGAGACATTGAAGCAGTTAGATGTAGGTGATAAGCCGATAATTACACTTTTTAATAAATGTGATAAATACGGCGAACTTCCTATACTCAAGGACAGCAAAGCAGATTATGTTGAGAATATTTCAGCCAGGACAGGCATGGGAATAGATGAATTTCTGGAAGATGTGCAGGATATTATATTAAAGAGCAGAATTAGAATAGAAAGAGTATTTCCTTACAGCGATGCAGGCAAAATCCAGCTTATAAGAGAATACGGACAGCTTGAAAGTGAGGAATACACACAGGAGGGCATAAGTGTCAAAGGATATGTTCCAGCCTGGGTAGGAGGCAAACTATGAATTTAATTGCACTTGTTGATAAAAAATGGGGAATAGCTAATAAAGGAAGAGAACTTGTTGATATTCCAGAGGATAAGAAGCTGTTCCGTGAAGAAACTTATGGAAAAGTTGTTATTATGGGAAGAAAGACATTAGAAGCACTTCCTAACCAGTCAGCACTTGTTGGAAGAAAGAATATTGTTCTTACAAGAAATAAAGATTATGAAGCTAAAGATGTATGTTTATGCCATAGTGTTGAAGATGTGCTTGATAAGGTAAAAAATGTGGATAGTAAGGACGTATATGTCATCGGTGGTGGACAGATATACAAAGAATTCCTTCCATATTGTGATACAGCACATATTACAAAGGTTGATTACTCTTACGAAGCAGATACCTATATAAGTGATTTTGATAAGCTTAAAGACTGGAGAATTACAGGACAGAGTGATGAACATACATACTTTGATATATGTTATGAATTTGTAAGGTATGAAAGAAAGGGTAAGGCTTATGAAATGCCAGAATAAAAAGAAAAATGTAAAGCGTGCTGTGGCTGGGATAATATTTCTTTCCGTAATAGCAATAATATTATCGGCATATGGCGTTACACAAATGTATGCTTCTCCAGAGAAAAAAGCTTTAAAAACGATGTTGAAATCTGGAGAACTTTTACAAAGCACAGTTGAAAAATATATAAACAACATAGATGTAAGTGCCAATAACTATACTGGAAAAATTAATATATCGGAGTTGATATATGATAATACTGATTATATGCAGGGTAAGAATAGTGCAGAATATACCATTACAGCTAATATCGATAATAATGGAATAAATGTAGTTATACCTGAATTGACTAATGATACATTTTTAATATCTAAAGCTGATATATCAAGATATATTAATATAGATGCAGATCAGCTTAAGCCTGTTTTAAAAGCTGCATTAGCTGACTTTGTGAAGGGCTATGAAGTTATGGCAATGGATTGCGTGAATACAGTCAGCGAAACAGGAAAACACACTTATAATATTAATATAGATGAAACAGCTTTAGTTAATGGCTTTAATACATTTGTGGATGAATTATATAAAGATTCACAGGTTCTTCCATATATTTCGTTGTTAAATGTATATGGCATAAAAAAGGACAGTATTAAATCTGAATTTGCCACGGAAGTAAAGGACTGCAATGTAGTGCTTGATATAGAGGCTGACAGGGATAATAACCTTGTAAAGGTGAGTGCTGTAGTATATTACAATCAAAACGCTGTCTGTAATATGGTTATTGATTTTGATGGACTGGATAATATGACGCTATATATTATGGCTGAATATTCACAGGCTGAATATGTGAATTCGGTAATACAGATAGATATGCAAAGTGATAATGTAATAGGAGTGTCAGCCGATGCAGATATACATTTTATGAATCACAGTTTAAAGCTTAAGGCATCAGGAAATATTAATATCCAATAAGTCTTTGCAAAATAATTATTTTACATTTCTGTAACCAATCCTGAAAAAAGCGTACTCTATAAGTGAAAGCTTTCAAAAAGAAATAATTAAGGACGATTTAATAAAGTGTGCAGCGAAGAAAAAATAATTGATTTAATAGCAAACAGAGATGAATCTGGAATGCGTGAATTAATGGAGCGGTATCAAAGACCATTAATGAAGCTTGCAATGAATATGCTTGACAGTGAGGAAGATGCAAGAGAATGTGTTAATGATACGTTTTATGAAGTATGGAAATCAGTTCCAGATAACAGACCGCAATATTTGTTTGCATATTCAGCTACTATATGCAGACATATAATCTGCAAGAGAATAGACCATGACAATGCATTAAAAAGAAGCTCTAATGTTATAGAACTTACAGCCGAGATGGAACAGTGTATCGGCAAGCCTGATAAAGCACTTGAGGGTGATGAACATATGGTAGGAGAATTGATTAATACATTTCTTAAAACATTGGATACTGATAAGAGAAATATATTTATCAAAAGATACTGGTATTCACAACCTGTTAAAGTTATATCAAAAGAACTTGGAAAGAGCGAAAGTTCAGTTAAGGTTGCACTGCACAGATTAAGGAAAGATTTAAAGAAGTTTTTGGAAAGTGAGGGCGTTTTGGTATGAATGGTGAGAAATTATTTAAGTCAATGAACAATATTAATCAGGAGTGGATTGAGCAGGCAAAGCCAGCTAATAAGCCTGTCATAATGAGAACCAGATCAAAAATATATAGAAATATAGCAGCAGCGGCAGCCGCAGTGATTGCAATCTCGGGATTAACTTACACTGGTGTATACGCGTACCAGAAGTATCTTGTCCCAAAGAGTAATGTCAATTTTGAATCTCATATAAGCGGGGATAGTTCGGTTAATGTCTATAATACAGGTAATGTTACATCTACAGAAGAATCTAATGTTGACGTGGAATGGGGAAAATATGTTGCTAATGGTGGAAGATTTTATATTGAACTGACTATAAAGTCAAAAGACGGAAGTCCGATTATACCTAATGATGATACCTTAAGTCCAATAATTGGTACATTTGATTTTGCAGATACTGTAATAAAAATAAGTGATGAAACAGACCAGTTCAAATCAACAGGTACATTATACCATCTTAATTATAATGGTATGTCAGATGATGGTTCAGAAATATATGCAGAATTAATATATGTTAATGCTGATTCAAGAGATATTGTTAATCATAACATTTCGATTGATGTTAAGGATCTTAAGTGTACGTACAGAAATGGTGAAGATAATAAAACAAGAGAAACCAGAACCTTAGCAACAGGGGAGTGGTCTTTTGAAACAGTTCTTAAGAGTAGCAGCACAGGTGTGCTTAGTACAACTCCTAATATATCGGTTACATCATCTTGTAATGCAGACCAGACTATCAATATAGATACACTTAAATGTGATGGATTCGTACTTGATATATATGGAACAGGAAATGCAGACTTTAAGTGGTTTGGCATGAGTGGTAAATATGCACCTGTAGTACATCTTAAAGATGGCACAGTTGTTAGTATTGACAACAAAACTTCTGATTTAAGTGCCAAAGCAGGTATTATGCATATATCATTTGCATTAAAACAGGTTATCAGTGTTGATAATATTGCATCTATTGAGTGGCATGGTGTAACAATATATTCAGCAGAATAATAAACTATAATTAATAACTACAGCTCCTAAAATGTAAAATAACCTAAAATAAACCCTTCAAAAGTAAGACACTGTTTCTGACTTTTGGAGGGTTTTAAATGTTTGTTAATTAAATAGCAATCTGTTATGAATATACAATGTATGTGCTGTAGCGGAATCTTCTTAAACGCTGTTCCATTTTAATTGCATTTAAGAGTATACGGTAAGCACCGACCTGAACCTTATAATAGCCGTCCTCATATATTATAAATGCAGGAAATCCGTCCATTAAAAGTGAATTTAACATTCTGTCGGCATTATCCTTGTTGCGGTATGCGCCAACCTGTACACGGTAAAGTGCTTCATTTTCTGTGTCATAATCATTATTGTCACAAGGACATTGTGGCATAATATTTGAACTACTGACAGGGACAGAAAACACCTCGTTATCAGGTGGGATGGAATTAACCATAGCTGTGTTGTCAATTGGGGCAGAAGCAGTTCTGCCAGAGTTATTCATTTGGCTGTTGCTGCTATTATAGTTGTTACTATAGTTGTTACTATTGTTGCTGCTATTATAGTTGTTACTATTGTTGTTGCTATTATTATTGTTGTCAGTGCGATTGCTTTTATTGGAAGTGGTATTTCCGGGCCTGCCTGATGGTATGCTTTCTAATATTCCGTCTGCGATTGCTTGTGCAATGCTGTCAAATTCTTCATCAAATAGATAATTGTCTTTATCGTTGTTAATAAATCCAACTTCAACAAGAACGGCTGGCATTTTGGTACGTTTAAGGACAACAAGGTTTTTGCGTTCGTCTACACCAAGATTTTTAAAGCCAGCATCTTCAAGCTGGTTATTAATATTTCTTGCCACCTCAGCCTTTAAACCAGTATCGCTGTATACAAGGGTTTCAACGCCCGAATACTGGTTAGGATTTTCTGAGGAATTGCGGTGTATTGATACGAAAAGGTCGGCACCGGAATTATTCGCATCGGTTGCTTTCTTAAATGGAGTTTCGTATTCGTCAGTAGTTCTTGTGTAATATACATCTATGCCATTTTTTTTAAGTATGTCACCGACAGCTAAAGTAAGGTCGAGAGTGTCATCTTTTTCCTGTCTGCCCTTATATACAGCACCGGGGTCGCTTCCACCGTGTCCGGCATCAAGGGCGATTCTATAATCAGCCATAAATCCTCCTAAAGGAAATATCAGTTTATTTTATTCATAAAATTTCATAAAGATACATATAATAATCAAAAATATAATGAATAATAATAAGAGGAATTAGATTATGGTGTATGTACATACAATGGAAACTCCTGCCGATGCAATAGATAAAGGGAAAATGCGCATTAATGTATATGATAAACAGCAGGGTATACCATTGGCAGATGCAAGGATTTCACTTGCATATACAGGAAATCCTGAAAGAATTATCAATGAGATAACTACTGACTCAGAAGGAGCAGTTAATCTTGATGACCTTCCTACACCACCGGTGGAGTATAGTATGGAACCAGGTGAGAACCAGCCATTTTCGGAATACACTATTGATGTTAATGCAGATGGCTACGAGGAGATTAATATATCCGGTATTGATGTATTCTCAGGGGAAACAAGTATTCAGAATGTGTATTTGAATGAAGATAACAGGGGGATTCCAGAGAATAATATTGTAATTCCGGTTAATACGCTGTATGGCAGCTATCCTGCCAAGATACCAGAGACTGAGATTAAGCCGGTACGCCAGTCGGGGGAGATTGTGTTAAGCCGCGTTGTAATACCAGAAACAATAGTTGTGCACGATGGTGTTCCTACAGACTCCACAGCACTTGATTATTATGTGAGATACAAGGATTATATTAAAAATGTAGCAAGCAGTGAAATATATTCGACATGGCCAAGACAGACGTTGGAAGCTAATATTTTAGCGATTATGTCATTTACATTAAACAGAGTGTATACAGAGTGGTACAGAAACCAGAATTACAACTTTACGATAACCTCGTCAACTGCATTTGACCACAAATGGGTCAACGGACGTAATATATTTGAAAGTATTTCACAGGTTGTGGATGAAATATTTGATAATTATCTGTCAAGACCGAATGTAAAACAGCCGATATTAACACAGTATTGTGATGGAAAGAAATCAAGCTGTCCTGACTGGATGACACAATGGGGAAGCAAATATCTGGGTGATCAGGGATATTCCTCAATAGATATATTAAGATATTATTATGGAGATAATATGTACATTAATACGGCTGAACAGATACAGGGTATTCCGTCATCGTGGCCTGGAGCAGATCTTGATATAGGCTCATCGGGGCAGAAGGTAAGGCAGCTGCAGGAACAGCTTAATCTTATAGGCGATTATTACACGGCAATACCGGCACTGACGGTTGACGGGATATATGGAGAGCGTACAGCGGAGGCAGTAAGGCAGTTTCAGAGAATTAATAATATGCCGCAGACTGGTGTTGTGGATTTCCCAACGTGGTACAGAATATCGGACAGATATGTAAGGCTGTCAGGAATTGCAGAGCTTAATTGAAAATTTCTGCAATTATTTTCATAATTATATAAAATATTAGTTGACAGCTATAATTATTAGTGATACACTCTAATAGTTGTTAAACAAAGCAGAGTATCCACTCTCACCTTAGCGCAATCGGGCGACTTGGGTTTATATTTTTAAGAATGTGCATGATAAACAGCAATTAAGATGCATTATGATTAAAAAGTGGATAGTCTGACTATCCACTTTTTTTGATTTTGGAGGTGCACTACTATTAGCGAATTAATGATTAACGAGCAGATCCGTGATAAGGAAGTTCGTGTTATTGGAGAAGAAGGACAGCAGCTTGGAGTTATGTCTCCTAAGGATGCTATGAAACTGGCAAGAGAGGCAGAGGTTGATTTAGTAAAGGTTGCCCCATCTGCAAAGCCACCTGTATGTAAGCTTGTGGATTATGGCAAGTATAAGTATGAACTTGTCAGAAAAGAGAAGGAAGCTAAGAAGAAGCAGAGAACAATAGAAGTCAAAGAAGTTCGTTTGTCACCTAACATAGATGTTAATGATTTGAATACTAAGTGTAATTCGGCAAGAAAGTTCATCGAGAAAGGCAATAAAGTAAAGGTATCTTTAAGATTTAGAGGCCGTGAGATGGCGCATATCGATTCCAGCAAGCATATATTAGAAGATTTTGCTGAGAAGTTAAGTGATATTGCAGTAGTAGACAAAGCTCCAAAGTTAGAAGGCAGGAGCATGACTATGTTTTTAACTGAAAAACGTTAAAATATTATTTATTCCATATGAGAATTAAATTAGGAGGATTATTATGCCAAAGGTAAAGACAAAAAGAGCAGCTGCAAAGCGTTTTAAAGTAACTGGAACAGGTAAATTAAAGAGAATGAAAGCTTACAAGAGCCATATTCTTACAAAGAAGACTACTAAGAGAAAGAGAAATCTTAGACATGCAGCTATGACAGATGCAACTAATGTAAAGACAATGAAGAAGATTATGCCATATTTATAAGATATGGATGTCTGTGATTGATTATTAGGAGGAAATTAAGAAATGGCAAGAATTAAAGGCGGTATGAACGCAAAGAAGAAGCATAATAGAGTATTAAAGCTCGCTAAGGGTTATAGAGGAGCTAGATCTAAGCAGTACAGAGTTGCTAAGCAGTCTGTAATGAGAGCTCTTACAGAGAGCTACAAGGGTAGAAAGCAGAAGAAGAGACAGTTCAGACAGTTATGGATCGCAAGAATCAATGCTGCAGCAAGAATGAATGGTCTTTCATACAGCAAGTTTATGTATGGTTTAAAGTTAGCTAACATCGACCTTAACAGAAAGGTATTAGCTGAGATGGCTGTAAATGATGCAGAAGGATTTGCTAAGTTAGCAGAAGTAGCTAAGGCTAAGCTTGCTTAATTAAGATTTATATTGGTATTAATACCAGTTATATAAAAGGCAGAAAGCGAATTGATGTGTTCCAGTAATTCGGGAGCATATCAGATTGGGCTTTTTGCCTTTTTTTGTGATAATATTGTGAAACATTTGCATAATACTGGTTTTAAATGTGATATTGTGGTATAGTTTATAAGTCGGTGTTACGGCAATATTTAATGTGGAGACAGGTTATGAGAAAAGTATTAAAGAATAAAGTTGTAAAATATGCTGTTACAGCAGCTATGGTTATGTCAGTTATGATGACAACAGCCTGTAACAGTAAGATAAAGGTGGATTATGGATACAATCCAACTGATTATGTAGAGCTTGGAGACTATAAGGGAATTCAGGCTGAGGTTGATGTAACAGCCATAACTAATCAGGTTATAGATAATAAGATTGCAGAACAGCTTGAAAGTGAGACAACATATACAGATGTTAACAGGGAAGCACAGAAAGGCGATAAGGTTACATTTGGTTATACTGGTACATCAGGCGGACTTTCAATAGATGATTTTACTGGTTCTGATTATAGTATGACACTTGGTAAGGATGCTTTCCCTGTTGCAGGAACTGGCTTAGATAAAGAATTATATGGAATGGTTGCAGGACAGACTAAGGTAATAACAATCACACTTCCAGAGAATTCAAAGTATTCTGATTATGCTGGTAAGAGAGTTGTATTTGAGCTTACAATGAGTTATGTACAGCAGGCTAATGTTCCTATGCTTACAGATGCTTTTGTTAAGAGTGCGTTCAACTGCGAAACAGTTGATTCATATAAGGCACATGTTAAGAATGATGTCAGTGGAACAATAGAAACTAAGATAACAGAAGCTAAGAATGAAGCAATACTTACCCAGCTCCTTGACAAATGCAAGGTTACAGGTTATCCAGAGGAATTCCTTGCACAGCAGTCATCAAAGCTTGAGGAATCAATAAGCTTTTACAGTACACTTCAGGGTAAGACTAATGATGAATATTGCCAGAACCTTTATGGCATGACATTTGATGAATTCGTTAAGGCATCAGCAGGACAGCAGCTTGTATATCAGGCAATTGCAGAAAAGGAATGTCTTGCAATTACAGATTATGAATACAAGGATGACCTTGAGCAGTTCGCTAAGGACAGCGGTTATTCAAAGGTAGATACATTTACAGATAAATATGACAAAGAAACTATTGTTAAGTCTATGCTTGTTAAGAAGGCACAGAATTTAGTAATGGATAATGCAGTCATAACAGAGAAGTAGGATATATAAGAATATATTTGTTCAATATATGTAAAATGTATTGTTACATAATATATAAAGAGTTATATATTTGTTGAATATACGGAAAATGTATGTTTGCGGAATATAAAAAACTATATACTTATGGAATATATAATAAAGTATATATTATAAATCAGAAATCATAGCTGGATAAATATATTTAATGATATACTAATTCAGGCAATGGTTTCTGATTTTTTGCTTTAAAAAATATCGAACATTTGTTATACTAAATTATGATACTGTGTATGCACAGTATGTGAAGGTTAAGTTTAGATGCACTGTTGATTTTAATTAAGTGCATTTGTAAGTTAAAGTGGAGATAGTGTGAGTATAATCACACATTGGATTGGAGAGTATATGAATTTAGATGGTTTAAATGACTGCCAGAAAAGAGCGGTTAAAAGGACAGAAGGTCCGCTTCTTATTATAGCGGGTGCAGGTTCTGGAAAGACAAGAGTTCTTACTAACAGGATAGCCTATCTTATAGATGATTGTGGTGTGGCGCCATATAATATACTTGCTATTACATTTACTAATAAAGCGGCAAGGGAGATGAGAGAGAGAGTTGATGCCACAGTAGGACAGCAGGCTGGCGAAGTGTGGGTAAGTACTTTCCACTCCACCTGTGTGCGGATTCTCAGGCGTTATATAGATAGAATTGGTTATTCCAATACATTTACAATATATGATACAGATGACGTCAAGAGTGTTATAAAGGATATATGTAAGAAGTTCAATATAGATACGAAGATGCTCAAGGAAAAGACAATTATGAATGCGATATCGCACGCCAAAGATGAGCTTATGAGCCCGGACCAGATGGAGCTTGAGGCTGGTGGCGACTACAATGGTAAGAGAATTGCCAATGTATACAGGGAGTATCAGAAGACATTAAAGCTTAATAATGCACTTGATTTTGATGATTTAATATACAAGACGGTAGAATTATTGGAAAATGATGCTGAAGTACTTAATTATTATCAGGAACGATTTAAGTATATTATGGTTGATGAGTATCAGGATACTAATACATCGCAGTTTAAGCTTATATCAATGCTTGCCGCCAAATATGGCAATCTCTGCGTGGTTGGGGATGATGATCAGTCAATATACAAGTTCAGGGGTGCTAATATTACCAACATATTGAATTTTGAGAATACATTTGCAGGAACTAAAGTAATAAAGCTTGAGCAGAATTACCGTTCAACACAGACAATTCTTAATGCAGCCAATGCGGTCATAAGCAATAATATAGGAAGAAAAGCAAAGAGTCTGTGGACAGAGAATGGCGAGGGTGAAAAGGTTAATTATACACTTTATGAAAATGGATATGATGAGGCACAGGGTGTTGTTGACAGCATAAGTTCTATGGTAAGGGACGGCTGGAATTACAACGATATTGCCATATTATACAGGACTAATGCACAGTCTAGAGCGTTGGAAGAAAAACTTATGTTAAAGAATATACCATACCGTATATATGGCGGAATAAGCTTTTATCAGCGTAAGGAAATAAAAGATATACTTGCATATTTAAAGACTATAGACAATGGTATGGACGGACAAGCAGTAAAGCGTATTATCAATGTTCCAAAGCGTGGAATTGGTGCGACAACAATTGAACGAGTTCAGGAATATGCAGACCAGAATGACATAACATTCTGGCAGGCTCTGTGCGATGCTGAGCATATCGATACGATAAAACGAGGTGTTGGAAAGTTAGAGCCATTTGTTACACTTATAGGTTCACTTAAGGCAAAGCAGGAATTTATGAGCATAAAAGAACTTGCCGAAACTGTTGTAAGTGATACAAGATATATAGAATGTCTTGCAGAGAGCGAAACAGCAGAAGAAATAGAAGCAAGACAGGAAAATATAGATGAATTGATTAACAAAATAGTAAGCTATGAGGAGAGCTGCCGACAGAAGGAAGAAACTCCTACATTAAGCGGTTTCCTTGAAGAAGTTGCACTCATAGCAGATATTGATAATCTTAATGAGTCAGATAAGCAGGTAATGCTTATGACATTACATAGTGCCAAAGGTCTTGAATTCCCTATTGTGTATATGACAGGAATGGAAGATGGCCTTTTTCCAAGTTATATGACAATAGTGTCAGATGACCCTGCAGAGATAGAGGAAGAAAGACGACTTTGCTATGTAGGAATAACAAGAGCAGAGAAGATACTTAATTTAAGCAGTGCGAAGATGCGTATGGTACGCGGTGAAACACAGATTAATAAAGTATCACGCTTTATTAAAGAAATTCCCGAAGAATATATGCACATAGAAAATAATAGTTCAGGATATAATAAAGGTAAGATTGCATATGGAGGAAAAGATGACTCAGAGGAAACGCCTTCGTATAATATCAGAGCCAATGCCAAAGCCGCTCTTAACAGATACGGTTCAGGCAATGTGAATTATAAAGAACCAAAACGTGTATCAATCGGCGGCTCAGCCTCAACAGGTTACAGGTCTTCTGTGAGAAAGGCGAATACTAAGGTTGGTTTTGGTAAAGAATTTCCTATGGATATATTTGATTTAAAGAAGTCATCGAAGGCTGATGGAGCTGGAGGCAGTGGAATTGGCAGTAAATTGACAGCTGGTGGAAAATCTGTATCAGGCGGAAGTTATGCAGGTACTTCATATGGCACGGCAGGTTCGACTGCCTTTGCTGGCAGTGCTGGAGGAACATCTGGACTTGGATATGGTGTTGGCGATACCGTGGTTCATGCCAAATTTGGAAAGGGAAAAGTAATTTCAATTGATAATGGCACAAGAGATTATATGGTAACTGTAACATTTGATGAGTATGGTTTAAAGAAAATGCTTGCAGGCTTTGCAAAGCTTAAAAAAGCCTAAATATGGTGACAAATAAAATATGTTGTGATACAATATATTTACTTTAAAAGTGTTTTGAAAGGAGCGGTTGTTATGAATAAGGATAAGATTGAAGAGCTTATTGCGGCAAGCAAGCTCAATGAACTTCTTCACAAGAAAGATGTAGAAGAGAGCAAGAAGAAAAGTAATGTAATTATCATAGTATTAGCAGTTATTGGAGCGGTTGCAGCATTAGCAGCTATCGTATATGCAATCTATAGATACTTCACACCAGATTATCTTGATGATTTTGATGATGATTTCGATGATGACGACTTCGATGAAGACTTTGAAGATGATGATGATGAATTCGAGAACTAATTATTCTGCCAATTAAAGAATGATTAAGACAAAGACCACTGGCTGGCTTACAGCCAGTGGTTTTTTAGATATTCGATGATGTGGGAGGAAGGCTGGTTAGTTTCCTGATTGATTATATAGAAGGATTGGAGATAAAAGATGAAAAAAGGCGGCATATATACAGGTTATGTAGAAAGCGTGGATTTTCCTAATAAGGGAAATGTAATAGTTAATACAGAGGAAGATGGACAGACTATAAAGGAAAAGGCTGTTGTAAAGAATTCAATACCGGGACAGACAGTTAAATTTATGGTAAACAAGAAGAAGCACGGCAAATGTGAAGGAAGGCTTCTTGAAGTTGTCTGTCAGGCAGATACAGAAACTAACGAAAGATGTGAGCATTTTGGCAAATGCGGTGGCTGCGTATATCAGACTGTAAGGTACGAAGAACAGTTAAAGATGAAAGAAAATGCAGTGAAGAAGCTTCTTGCTCCTGTTATTAATACAGAATATGAGTGGGAGGGAATAATTGGAAGCCCTGTATCAAGTGAATACCGTAATAAGATGGAATTCTCATTTGGCGATGAGGTAAAAGATGGTCCGATAGCTCTCGGTTTACATAAGAGAAACAGTATGTATGACATAGTAACAGTAACAGGTTGTAAGATTGTGGATAATGATTACAGAAAAATACTCAAGTGTGTATATGATTATGCACTTGAGAAAAATCTCACTTATTACCACAAAATGAAGCACGAGGGGTATCTTAGACATTTGCTTGTAAGAAAAGCCGTAAAGACAGGACAAATCCTTGTGGACATTGTGACAACTACAGTAAATGATATCCCTATGGACGAGCTTGCAGACAGATTAAAAGCATTGTCACTTGATGGAGAGATAACAGGCTTCTTACACACTTACAATGACAGTGTTGCCGATGCAGTAATCAATGAAAAGACAGATATAGTATTCGGAAGGGATTATATTGAAGAAGAGCTTCTTGGACTTAAATTCAAGATTACAACATTTTCATTCTTCCAGACTAACTCGCTTGGTGCGGAAGTTCTGTATTCTAAGGCAAGAGATTATGTCGGAACAACTAAGGACAAGGTTATCTTTGATCTCTATAGTGGAACAGGTACTATAGCACAGATTTTAGCACCTGTTGCAAAAAAAGTTATAGGTGTTGAAATAATACCAGAGGCAGTTAATGCAGCTAAAATAAATGCAGGCATAAATGGTCTTGATAACTGTGAATTCATAGCAGACGATGTACTTAATGCACTTGATAATATTAAGGATAAACCAGATTTTATAGTTCTTGACCCACCAAGAGATGGAATCAATCCTAAGGCACTTAAGAAGATAATTGATTTTGGTGTTGATTCTATGGTGTATATTTCCTGTAAGCCTACAAGTCTTGCAAGGGATCTGGTTATGTTGCAGGAGAGCGGGTATGAGGTTAAGAAGGGGTGCTGTGTGGATATGTTTCCGAATACAGGGCACGTTGAGTGCGTAGTATTGATGTCAAGGGTTGAGAAATAGGAGTGTTCAAAACACTGATAAATAAAGGGTTTTCAAGGTTGGAAGATTTTTTGCCTGATGTCTGGCAGTGCCTTTTAACCTTGAAAACCCTTATTTTTGTTTATGAGGAAATAGGTCAACTGTAAAAAATGTGTGTAGGGTTGAGTTGACAGATTAGATAAATTCGTAGGGTCGAGGAGATAGGATAGATGTTATATATGAAGTAAAATTGAAATTATATGCATGTTTGGTTGTGTAAACTTATTAGTATGTACGCGATAAATGATAATAGATCATAAATAATTGGTTTTAGTATCTGCCAGAAGTATTTATATACTCTGGCTTTTTATTGTTTTGGTGTACTGATATTCAACGATATTTAATAAGTGCTTATACATGCTAAAACATATCTATGCATATCAAAACAAATTAAATTATATACAAACATAAAAAAATGTGATAAAATTAATTATCTTATTTAAGGAGGGTGCAAATGGATAATAAGGTTGAACACTGGGTATCAAGCAAAGAGATAGCAGAGCATCTTGGTATCAATAAAGACACTTTGCATCGCTGGATTAAGAATAAGAGTATTCCTTGTCATCGTGTAGGAAGGCTTTGGAAATTTAAAATAAGTGAAATTGACGAATGGATTAAAAACGGCGGTGGAGCTAATGCTGATAAAAATAAGGGGGTTGAATAATATGGCGACTTTTGGAGATGCAGAGAGAAATATACAAAGATTATTGGCGATTGGACAATCGTTTGTATTATCTGGGGTAGATTACATAATCAGAAAATCTGGAAAACCTACCTGCTCAAAGGGGGAGCCTAAAACAGATATATACGTTTTAGCCGAATCAAAAGATCGTGCTTTACTTGTGGAAATAAAAATATCATTTAAGAAAGAAAATGCTGATTTTATTGAGAATAAAACGAACAGCGAAAGAGCAGAGCTGCTATTAGGTCCAAACTGGAAAGAGTTAATAATTGAAGCTACTAGGTCTGTTGCTTCAAGTTTTGAAAACAAAAAACTAATTTATAAAGTAAAAGGTGGACGGACAGAGGAAGGCTCTATTACTCTTGGTTGGAAGTATGAACTTTTGAATAAGAGTGGTGGAGAACTTTCTGGTGTGGTTGACTTGACTCGTGATCAGGTTATTGATGTGTATGCAGGGACTCATCTTCCAGAAGATAAGAAAAATGCATCCGTTAATGGTGAAATGATTGTAAATTCTGGAATAGCAAACTACATACTCATGAATGATAAAGTATCTACGACACAAGAAGTTATTGATAGTTTAATTACAATTGAAGATTATGTCGACGCTAATCCTACAGTTTATTTTGCTTGCAAGGCTTTAAATTATAGAACTTACCATAAAAAATATGATGGTAATAGGCCTCTATCAGTTTATGTTGACTGGAACGTGCGTGATGGCAAATTAGACCCCGTTTTAGTATATGACAATCCATTAGATACAAAAGGAAATGAGGTAGCAGCAAAGCTAATAAAAAGTATGGAGAAAATTGGGGTAGAAACGACACGTGATATCGATGATGATTTGGTAACAAAGCCGTCGGTAATTTTGAAATAATAACTTGATATAATGCTTTATTAGAGTTAATATGTAGTCTAATCAGAGGTGAGAAAATGAAAATTATTAGCTTGTTTTCAGGTGCAGGTGGTTTAGACTTAGGCTTTGTAAGAGCCGGGTTTGACATAGCAATGGCAAATGAGTTTGACAAAAAAAAATGGGCAACTTACGAAAAAAATCACAAAGCTCCATTGATAAAGGGAGATATTAGAGATATTAAAGAGTCAGATTTTCCTGATGAGGTGGATGGTATAATTGGTGGTCCGCCTTGTCAGAGTTGGAGTGAAGCTGGCGCATTAAGAGGGATAGATGATGAGCGTGGACAGCTATTCTTTGATTATATCCGGATCCTTAGAGATAAACAACCTAAGTTTTTTTTAGCTGAAAATGTGTCGGGAATGCTTGCTAATCGCCATTCAGAAGCTGTGCAAAATATAGTATCACGATTTGAAGAATGTGGTTACGATGTGACTATAGACTTAGTTAATGCTGCGGATTACGGTGTTCCACAAGATAGGAAAAGGGTATTTTATATAGGATTTAGGAAGGATTTAAATATAAAATTTAAGTTTCCTGAACCAACAACACCTTTACCTGAACAAAAGAAAACTTTGAGAGATGCTATTGGTGATTTGGTAGATACAGCAGTGCCAGCATTACCCAAGAATAAAACTAACGGTGCATTGAAAATTCCTAATCATGAATATTTTGTAGGAGCATATTCTACAATTTTTATGAGTCGTAATAGAGTTCGCTCTTGGGATCAGCAGGCATTCACTGTTCAAGCAAGCGGTAGACAGTGCCAGTTACATCCTCAGGCACCAGAAATGATACTTGTGGAAAAAAATAAAAGAATATTTGTTCCAGGCAAAGAGCATCTTTATAGAAGATTGACTGTTCGAGAATGTGCAAGGATCCAAGGTTTTCCTGATGATTTTGAATTTATCTACTCAGATGTAGATACAGGTTATAAAATGATAGGGAATGCTGTGCCAGTTGACTTAGCTTATATTATTGCAAAATCAATCAAACAATATTTATATTAACTAATCTATCTATTACTAAGAAGAGTCTACAGGTTTGCAGACTCTTCTTTTGTGTAATTTAACCCTATGTAATTGTTCCTTCTTTGATATGATAATTAATATTATTTGTTATGCAAAATTCAATTACTATATTAGCCTGTTCATTATAAAACTCTTTGTGCTTCTTAAAAGCAGTAATTTCTTTACTATAGTTTGTTCTACCAAATATTATTTTATCGGTAAAACTTATTGCTTCAAGAATATCATCTAGATTTTGTTCTATTATATTTGGAGTAGGATACGGCTCAATGCTTACCCATGTTTTAAATCCAGCATCGTGTAATGCTCGTAATGAAGATAATCGTTGCTTGTAAGGAGCTGCACCAGGCTCTATTCTTTTCCTATAATCCTCGTTAAGTGAAACCAGCGTTATACCATATTCGTTGTCTTTGGAATATTCCTTAAGTTCAATTGGTAATAAACCTTTAGTAAGGACAGAACACTTAATGCCAGCATCATTGAGTTTTCGTATAACCGCAAGACTTAATGCTTTTATGTCATCATATCCGTACATAAAGGGATCTGTAGTAAAACAAAGATGTAGAGTTGTTATTTTATCCTTGAATTTGGGTATTTCCAAATCAAGTAATTCTAAGGTGTTTTCTACAATTGCTGGTTTTATCCAGTCTTCATAAGTTTTGATTTTACCGAATCGCTTTTTCATCATATAGGCATAACAAGGATATTTACATCCATGAGAGCAACCTTGAATATGATTAATTGTATAATCGCCATACTCTACATTTGTTTTATAAATTAACGATTTTCTTTGTATGAAATTATTGACTTTTTTCATTGTAGCCACCTTATTTTTATAGTTTTCCCTTTTCCTTCATCCATAAAGGAGGAGAGTTTACCCTTTTTTGTTGTTGCAGGATTGCGAACAACCTCAATACGGTTTTCCTTTTCTAATCTTTTAATTATTCCTTTCACTATGCTTGTTGAGCAAATAGCACCATGTTTGATAAAAAACGCAGCAAGAGCCTCGTATAGAGATATGTAGTTTTTATATTGTGAAAAATGCTCTATAGTCTTTTTTTCAATATCTTCATCATCAACAATTTGGTTTTCACAATTTTCTTCCCACAAGGTAAGCTGACCACAGGTTTGAATATCTTGCAACGCCTGCCAGCGATTGCATATGTTATCAACCATAAGTAGACAGCCATCTCTATGATTTGTTGCGTGAATCATCCGATATTTAGGTCGTTGACCTTTTCTAATTCTTAAAGGCATATTTAAGACATAAGAATAACTTAATTTTAACCTATTGCAATATTGTTCAGCAAACAGAGATTCTGCTTCATAACCATCAATATTATTCTTTTTATAATCTTGGATAATGGGTTGCCAATAATCCCCGCCTGCAATTTCGTCAAGTTCTGCAATAGACTTTTCTGAGGCATCCATTTTAGTAGAATCATACTCTATAAGGTCATCAAAAACAGAAACATCTTTATATGTAGTGCCAAAGGCATGACAAGCTTCTCTCACAAAGCCAAAAGAGTTCATATTTATTAATAGCTCTATGGAATTAAAGCGACCCATAGCAAAATTGTCGAAAAGAGAACACTTCAGTGCCTTTATCCCATATGGGTCGATATATAAAAAAACATTGCAACCGTTTTTGTCTGACAGCAAATCTACAATCGTGTCCTCATATTTTCCTGAAATTATATTAACATCTGGATAATCTTTTAGGTTTTCATGTAAGTCATCAGCATAGTTTAGGTCAATAAAATTAGTGCTTATTTGTACCGAGTTCATTCGGGTGTTATTCATACAATCTTTTATTATATCGAGTGCAATTATTGGTGAACCCGGTTTACCATCTTCAAATTTCCCTTTACCAGCAAAACAATCAACGTAAACAAGTGGCTTATATGTATGAAGAATTTTTGATACATAAGGTTTAAAATAACAACCTAGAAGTTCATCTTTAACCTCAGACCAAGGTTTTTTTTCTTTAAAAAAATCATCATTCTTTTTTGCCATGCCTTTCCACCCCTCATGAAAACATTTTATATCCAGTGTTAATTGATATCTCTTTGTTAGGACAAATTCCTGTTAGTCATCGTCGTTCACAATTTCCATAATATCTGAAATGTCGCAATTAAGAGCCTTACATACTTTTAATAAAATTTCAGTATTAACATTTTCGTTTTTACCCAGTTTAGCCATCGAGGCTGTACTGATACCAGCTGCTTCTCTCAAATCCTTCTTTTTCATGTCTCTATCAATAAGAAGCTTCCATAGTTTTTTATAACTTATGGACATATTGTCACCTCGCCTTAGTTATTAAATAAAGTCTATCATAAAGTTTGTAAAGGTACAATTAAAATTTATGAATGTAAAATAAATATTGAGATACCGATAACATGTGCTATAATTTACCTATAGGATAATGTTCTAAACAAAGGAAATTTCTTAATAAATTCATATGGGGTCAGGGGGGAGTGCTTTGGCAGGTAATCGTTCATTTAAAGACTATGTGGCAGATAGATTCTATAATGAAATATTTGCTGCTATACATAGTTACACCACGGATAACTACGATGATTTGGACTTAAGGCTATATAGGGTTCGAAATATTGGCGGCATAGAATTATCAGATATAGAAGTAAAGTTTGTATCTGTTAATGACTTACCAGGTATGAAAATAGAATTTGATGTTGTTGTAGAAACTGAATTAGAAGTCCGTGAGTCAGACTATCATTATGATGAATCGGAAAATTGTAGGCAGTGGTTTATGCTGACATGTTCAGGAGATTTGGCTTGCAATTTAGATGACTTTACAATCTCTAGTGTAACTGAGTATACCAGTAAAAATAAGCAGCCCAAACCTATGTCGGACTCTCTTGTTCCTATCATTCATAAAGAGCAACTTGAATCTGTCGCTACAGACTTTCTTCGCAGACACTACCCAGAAGCACTAAAAACCCCAATGGCAATTGAACCGCAAGTACTAGCAGAAAAAATGGGTCTTACAGTGGAAATGAGAGAAATTACAAAGGATTTCTCTGTTTTTGGACAGCTATACTTTCATGATTGTGATGCAGTATTCTATGATGAAGACAGTGATGAAATGGTACAGACCCATGTAGATGCCAGAACTATCATAGTTGATCCAAAAGCGTTCTTTCTACGTAACATAGGATCGGTAAACAATACCATTGTCCATGAGTGTGTTCATTGGGATCAGCATAGAAAAGCATTTGAATTGGAGCGGCTATATAACAGCAGTGTCACACGAATCAAGTGTCAGGTAATTGGTGGCATAAAAGATAATAGTAGAGATGCTACTGATTGGATGGAGTGGCAGGCAAATGCCCTCACCCCGAAGATACAAATGCCAATTGCAATGTTTAAGACCCCAGCGTTGATAGGTAAACCTTTGTAGTTAGGATTATTGACAATCCCTTCCATGTACTTTAAAAATCTTTGATGCCACTGCTTTTCGTCTGTAGCCATAATAATACCTCCTATTTGTATAAGTGAAATTCAGTTTTGGTTAACCCAGAATCCAAGGCACGATAAAGGTATCGTGCAGCAATGGAAGAGTATGGTTTCCATTTTGTGCATTTATTTGTAATTGATGCTGGAGAACGGTCTGTTGTCTTGTATAACCATTTGTATGCTTGAAGAAAAGCAACATCCTCTGTAGGGAGAATATCTTGTCTGTCCAGCACAAAAATTAAATACATCTTTGCCGTCCAATTGCCTATTCCTTTTATGGCAGTTAATTGCTTGATAACGCTTTTATCGTCCAGTTCAGGCAGTAATGCCAAATCTAATGCTCCCGATGCGATTGCCTGTGTTAAAGAACGAATGTAGGAAACCTTGGCAGCAGATGTACCTATGCTTCGGATTTCTTCGTCAGATAGCCCATTGATAACATCAGGGGTTATCTCTCCTACACACAAGTTCTCTAAACGTGCATAGATTTTTGCTCCAGCCTTAACAGAAAGCATTTGTTCAATGATTTCGTGAACCAGGAAGGCATATCCGTCCTCATAAGGCAGGTAACTTATTGGTCCAATGGTCGATATTACTTTTGCAAGCCGTTTATCCTTTTTGCATAGGTATTGGATTGACTCGGATTCCAAGGTTAATGTAATAGTGGTAGGCATGGTAACCTCCGCTAATCCTTTATCGTTTCAATGATGTCCTCGATACGACAGTCCAATGCCTCGCAAATTCTAAGAAGCACATCTGTTGTGACGTTTTCGCATCGACCTAATTTTGCTACGGAAGAAGCACTAATTTTGGCAGCATCCTTAAGGTCAGTCTTATTCATGTTTTTATCTATGAGCATTTTCCATAGCTTATTGTAGCTTATACGCATATTTGCCTCCTTACATTTCTGACAGTTTTATCGGCTTAGATATTTTTTTAAGAGTTCAACATCTTTGCTTATATCTCGTGGCTTGATTCTGTTGATTACTTTTTCTTCAACTTCGGGAGTCCAGTAAATCTTTAATTTTTTTCTTGCTCTTGTGATAGCAGTATAGAAAATATTGTGCGTTACTAATTCTTCTACCTCATCAGTAATTACAATTTTAACAGAGTCATATTCTAAGCCTTGTGCTTTATGGATTGATACGGCATAAGCAATTTGGAATGGAACTATAGTTCTTAAATCGTTATCTTCTTCATCTGCACTTTTTAATTTGTGTACATAGAATCGAACTAATGATTTTTCTTTTCCTTCATAGTTTTCTAGCAGTTCAAGGTCAAATTCTGAAATATCACGTTCATCTACAGCTTTTGGTATTTCTACATCAAATTGAATACGTTCTTCTGGAGTACCTGCATCTACTATTTCTACACCCTTGATGATGCCCTTCATATTGTTGTGTATGACAGGTCGAAATCTATCTGAATCGAGGAAGAGAATAGGGTCTTCAACCTTGTATTGTTGAATATCCCATGTGACAGCAGGGTTGCGATTGCTCTCTTGAAGGAATCGGTTGATATTATTGATTCCGTATAAACCATCATAATTTAAGCAAAGGATAGCCTCCCCTGGTTCAAGCGAAGAGAGCAGTGTCTCATCTACTTTTAAGGAGTAGCTTTCTCTCTCAATGACTTCTTTTGCTGTATCTTCCATATGCCTAACCTTGTCCCAAAGTTCAAGCAAACGCTCGTCCTTAGTTCTATGGGGCTGGGTAAGTTCAAAAACAGCACTTTCCGGTAAAAATGATTTTAGTACAGAGAACCAGTTACCAAATTGAATGGCATCAATCTGATAAGTATCTCCGACAAGTAAAAGCATTTCAAAATTTGCTTTTTGCAATACATCTACCATGTCTTTATTACTAACGGTACTACATTCATCAATAACTAATAGTTTATATTTTACTAAAGGCGTGCCTTGATGTTTGAAGCTTTCGATTGTTGAGAAAGTTGTATTTTCAGCATCAATCTTACTCATCAAGTTTTCTTTTGCAGGATTTGTTTGCGTTAGATATAGTTTGTCTGCATCGTTTAGGTAGTGAGATACATGGTTTATCAGTGTCGATTTGCCAACACCAGCAGAACCGTATATCACACCAACTCTTGATTCGGAAAAAATACGGCTAATTATGTTTCTTTTTTCGTCACAGTCAATTTCGTAATCACCTAAAAGATACCAAGTATCAAAATCATCGCTATAGTTTTCAATGCCGGTTTCAGCTAATTCTTGTAACTTCTCAATTACTGTACAAGTATCCAGCTTATAGTCGTTGATAAACACTTGATTGTGTTCAAGAATCAAATCACTAGCAGGTCTATGTCCATCCCAAAGGCTATCATTGTACTTTTTTATAAGGGATTCGTAATCAGGATAATTACTAAGTTCGCTAATGTCTGTAAATAATTGTCCTTTTCCTACTGTATTGTTTCTAATAAATCTAGCAAATAACTCTGGCTTTCTATCGTAACAAGGAATACATTCAAATAATGCACTTTGCCTTGGATTATGACCACTTGGAGATTGGTTAAAAGGCATATTATCAAATGGTCTACATTTACTTGACAAGTATAAATAAGAGAGTGAACTGTTACCAACATTTCTCCACTCCTCATAATATTGGCTATAGAAGCCAGATGAATACTGATTCTTGATGATAACATTGTTCATGTTATAAAGAAGATAACGAAGTATATTTTGTCCAGAACGCTTATGTTGAATTATTTCTCTGCATCTATCCAAAACTGGAATAAAAGAGTAGGACTTCAGTTTGCTTTTCCAATCATTTGTGATTTTGGCGTATGCTATATCTGGAAAGTCTATAAGTTCATTAAGCGAATAACCACGACTTGTAATGAACTCACAGATGATACGTTGTTCTGGATATGGTATTTTGATTTTATCGCCATTTACTATTGCTGCGAAGTTCTTAAATTCGCAGTCACGGATGGCCACTTCCCAACCATCGATAATGATGATGGGCATTGTCTTACCCAGAACCTCTATTGATTCTTGCACAAGATGAAATCTTGATGCGTAGTTGCTTTTGATGGGTAGTTTTGTAAAGGCGATTACCCTGTTGGATTTAGATTTATTTCTTCTATCATCTACAGGTGCAAATGTGACCTCATAGTATATCTTTCTGTTTACAAACAGAGGTTTTATTTTTTGTATATAATATTTGTTACTTTCATAACTATCTGTTCTTCTAGGGTATCGTTCCAACTTCTCGGAGATTTTTGTATAATATTCCTGCAATGTATCATCTAAATGCAGAGGAAATTTCTCAATGTTGTATAATACCTCTATGTTGTAGTAGTGGCTAAGGAGATTTTTTGCCTCTAGCAAGTATTGGTAATATTTCAGCATCAATCGTTCTGAGCCGTCTTCGTCTAAAGTATATTGGGTGGTTACAACATTTAAATAATTGCGAAATTTATATAAAGTGTGTAGGTCACTGTTTACTTGAGCAAACTCGGTTGCCTTAGCTATATTTTCTTCGTTAACTTCAATATCAGAGCCATTAGCATAAAACTTAAGCATGATATGGTTTACGAATTTCATTAACTGTTCTAAGATATCTTGGGATATAGCACCGCGAGATGAATCTTCGATGCTGTCCAAGTGTCTACATATAACGCTGTCTATTTTTCTGATGGAGTCATCAATCTTAGGCATCAATACCACCTTCCTGTTTGCTAAAATTCTCCTTCATCCCAGTCGTCTATAAATGCATCATAAGGAAATGCACCAGCGAATAAATCAGGATGGAGTTTAACATACAAATTTCGTATTTTTGTCCTTGTATCCCTCATAAAAGGTGTTGCATGAGAATCATTGAAAAAACTATTACTCAATTTGTTTAATTCTCCAAGCAACCCATATACATATGATTTCAAGATCGGGTCAAGGAAGGCGTCTGATTTTGAACTCCACTTCGAATTGTATAAATCCTGTACTTTCTGAGGAAGTTTCATATCTATTAATGAAGCACCGTAGTTTTCGCCTATCAATGCCAACATTATTTCATCATAATCAGACGTGAATTCTTGAAGTAACGCTTTGTCTTCTGAGGAATAAGGATATTCTTCAGAAGGACATTTTTCGGGGATTTCAATAGCCTCTGCATTTGATGAAACTAAATTAGAAATAGCCGTACCCCAGGCATTGGCAACAGCTTGTCCGGAGGCTATGATTTTTTCTTCAAGAATATCATGAGGTGTTTTATCATCTGTATTTTTGGCACTCTTCGGAGTGCCTTTTTTCTTTTCTGTGGTTGCAGCAGTGCAAATTATATCACAGAAAAAGTAGGCCATCTTCTCAGGCATATTAGATGCATTCAGCCCATCAATATACGGACTGAATGTATCGATTATTTGCTGTGCCGTGGCGTCTGAAAAAGCATCCAAGTATATAACGAATTCTTCTGGCTCAAGGTATGGACTTATTCTTTGAGCCATTTTTGTGATTTTTGTTTTTCCATTGAAATAAGCCTTGTAAGTTGGTGCCTTCACATCTTCTAAAAAAGGTTTCCCCTCTTCTGTGACAACAACATCAAAAAGTGTCTTTACAAAAGAGTGAGTATTTTCGGCACCACCGATTATTGGCTTAAGAAGATTTACGAACTCTGTGAATTCCATAATTTCACCGCCTGATTCTCTATTAGTAACTATGCCTACCCAAGACTACCCGTCACTACCAAGTTATACCGAGTTGCTTTGGTAGAATGAAATCGTACAAAAGAGTACATGAGCGAGAATGGATATAGCACAGAAAAACTTCTACACAACATCATATCAGATTTGAGCGATATTTACAATGCTCACGCAAAAAAATGTGTGCGGAATGAAAGAAATTATATAAAATCCAAGAAAAATTCAATAAGAGTTACAAATCTGACATTGAGACGGGTACACAGAAATGTGTATCCATCTGAGTGCCAGACACTCAAATAAAAAATATTCCAATGCCCGAAGTGGTCGACCTTAAGGCGGCGGGATACATCAAGAGTCAAATTCACGGCATAGCCGTGGACTGACCAAAGATGTACCCACCGTGCTTTGTCATGCCCATTTTCGGTATCAGAGTCGGTGTGTACCATCACATCGGCTCTTTTTGTGTCCTTGCCGCCACCCAATTGGGCGGAAAAGAAAGGCAGGGACTTTAAATGAGAAAGTTCAAGACAGCGGAAGACAACCGTACAAATTACATCTATTACTTCAACGATGGTACAAGCTACACCATCACTCCAGGTGAAAACGGAGAAAACGCAACCATTATCTCACAGCTTCACGGCATGGACGATGACGAACTGGATGCACAGCGTAGAGAGGTATATCACTGTCCTGTTCACTTGGACGGCTATCACGATGGGGACGGCGACGATGCGGATGACCGCAACCCATACCTTGAGGATGACACCTACAATCCTCTGCAGCAGATTCTCACTTCTATCGCAAACGAAGAGCGTTCCATCCGCATGGAAAAGCTGAAGGTGGCTCTTTCAGAACTTACGGATAAGCAGAAGGACACCATTACTAAGAAGTTCTATTGTGGCATGACTAATGTGCAGATTGCAGCAGAAGAAGGTGTTTCCGAGGCGGCTATTCGTAACAGACTTACGAAGATTTACGCAACGCTGAAAAAGAAAATTTGAAAAAAGTTGATTTGAGGGGGTTCGATTCCCCCTCTTTTTTCGCTTATGGACAGAGGGGTGAGAAATACTCCTCGGAAAGGAGCCAAGTGCAATGGGAATTAAACACAAGGTATGTATCAACATTGCAAAACCCGGCGGCACACCTTATCCGGTAGTCCGAAGCGGAACGATGCAGATTCGTAAGAGAATACTTGATTTTCTCTTCGGTCAGCAGGTAAACGTCCTGGTTCTGTCCCCCGGCGACTCGGTGCAGACTGTCGAGATTCACGAACTGAAAGGAGGCGAGAACCATGACAAACGCAAACAAGTTTAACCTGCTCCTTGATGTGGTGAAGCTGATGCACTCGTTGGCAGACGGACTGGAGGCTGTGGCTTATGCTTTTGCAGATAGCCAGGAAATCTTCGTAGAAGCCAAGGAAGTGTCGAAGCCTGTCGAAACTGGACAACCCACAAAACAGATAGCAGCAGAAAAAACACCTTCATTGGCAGATGTCCGTGCCGTGCTTGCGGTAAAAACGCAGAACGGAATGACAGCCGAGGTCAAGGGTCTGATTACCAAGTACGGCGGCACCAAGCTGTCGGATGTGGACCCGAAGCATTACGCAGACCTTATTAAGGATGCGGAGGTGCTTGGCAATGGGTAATCACGCACTTCTTTCTCCTTCCAGTTCCCATAGGTGGTTATCGTGTACACCGAGTGCAGTCCTGGAAACGGAGTTTGAAAACAAGAGCAGTAACGCTGCCGAAGAAGGTACCGCCTTTCATGCACTGTGCGAACACAAGCTGAAGAAGGCGCTCCGCAGACGCAGTAAAAGACCCGTTTCTTCATTTAACACCGATGAGATGGAAGAAAACTCTGACGGCTATGTGGAGTTTGTGTTGGAGCAACTTGAAAAAGCAAAGCAGACCTGCCCTGATCCACTGGTGCTGATTGAGCAGAAGGTTGACCTATCGGATTTTGTACCGGGGTCGTATGGAACGGCAGACTGTCTTATGGTTTCAGACGATACCCTGCACATTATTGATGCGAAGTACGGACTCGGAGTCCTTGTGGATGCGGAACGAAATACGCAGCTCATGTGTTACGGCATCGCAGCCCTTGGTGTCTATGAAAGCCTGTATGACATCAAAGAAGTTTCCCTCTCAATATTCCAGCCAAGACGTGAGAATGTTCAAACGTGGACGGTATCCGTGGAGGAGTTGAAGGATTGGGCGGAAAACGAACTGAAACCCAAGGCACAAATGGCTGCCAAGGGCGAAGGCGAATATTGTCCCGGAGAGTGGTGTCAGTTCTGCCGTGCAGCGGTCAAGTGCCGTGCAAGGGCAGCAGAAAAACTCCGTATTGCAGAGGAAGAATTCAAACTACCACCTTTACTTACTGATGAAGAGATTGAATCCATTCTTCCGATGTTGCCGGATATCACCAAGTGGGCAAACGAAATCAGTGCTTATGCCCTGGAGGCGGCACTAAACCACGGTAAGCAGTGGAGCGGGTTCAAGGTTGTGGAAGGTCGTTCTAACCGTAAGTTTTCCGATGAGGATGCGGTGGCGGCGGCAGCCAAGGAACACGGGTACACGGATATTTACCGTCAGAGTCTTATCACGCTGACAGAAATGCAGAAATTGATGGGCAAAAAGCAGTTCGAGGAAATCCTGGGCGACCTCGTAATTAAACCACCCGGAAAGCCTACCCTCGTTCCCCTTTCGGATAAGAGGCAGGCAATGAACGTATCAGACGCAAAAAACGAATTCAATGAAATTATGGAGGATTAATATTATGGCAAACGTAAACAGAACTAAGGTTATCACTGGCAAGAACACTCGTCTTTCTTACTTCCACGGCTGGGAGCCTGTCAGCATCAATGGCGGTGCTGAAAAATATTCCGTATCTGTGCTGATTCCGAAGGACGATACCGAAACCATCAACGCTATCAACGCTGCGGTGGATGCTGCGATTGAGGAGGGCATCGCCAAGTTCGGCGGCAAGAAGCCTAACAAGGGTGCTATCAAGTTGCCTCTTCGTGATGGCGATGTTGAGCGTGACGATGACGCCTATAAGGGTCATTACTTCGTGAACGCCAACAGCACCACTGCACCTCAGATTGTGGACAAGGCTGTGAAGCCTATCCTTGACCGTGACGAGGTCTACTCCGGCTGTTATGCGAGAGTGTCCTTGAACTTCTATGCATTTAACTCCAACGGCAATCGCGGTGTTGCCTGTGGTCTTGGCAACATCCAGAAAATCCGTGACGGTGAGTATCTCGGCGGCCGTACTTCCGCAACCGATGACTTCTCCACTGTTGAGGATGACGATTTCCTGGCTTAAGTGTAACCCCTGGCAGGCGGTGTGAAATACCACCGTCTGCCTCAAACGAAAATTACGAAATACGAGGTAAAACGATATGAACGAATTATACGAATTTATGAAACAGGTCGATGTGATTGTGCTTTTCTGCCTGATCTACGGTCTTGCCATCAACGGCATCGTATGGGCAGTGTGCGAATTTATCAGCTTTGTGGTAAAGAAGGTCAAAGCCTTCCGTGAAAAGCGTAAGCAGAAAAAGGCTGCACAGAATGAAGATGTGACCGAGTAAACATGACGGGCGGCGGAGGATATTCTTCTGCCGCCTTTGTCATAGAAAGGAATGTGCTATGAAAGTATTAAGTATTGATATTGAAACCTTCTCCTCGGTCAATCTGCAAAAATGTGGTGTTTACAAATACGCAGAGAGCGAGGATTTTGAAATATTGCTGTTCGGCTATGCCGTGGACGGTGGTGCGGTGCAGGTGGTCGACCTTGCCTGTGGGGAGAAAATCCCGGCAGAGATTATTGAGGCACTGACCGATGATGCCGTTATAAAAACCGCGTTTAATGCTGCTTTTGAGAGGGTGTGTCTGTCCAGGTACTTATCTGATATGGGTGTAAGCCTTGACCCGTTCCATGACAATCATCCGTTGTCACAGGAGTGCGCCCGTTACTTAAATCCGGCAAGCTGGCACTGCACCATGATTTGGTCGGCAACCCTGGGTTTGCCTCTTTCCCTTGAAGGTGTCGGTGCTGTGCTTGGACTGGAAAAACAGAAGCTGACCGAGGGTAAATCCTTAATCAAATACTTCTGCGTTCCCTGTGCGCCGACCAAGACAAACGGTGGCCGTACAAGAAATCTGCCACAGCATGATATGGAAAAGTGGCAGCAATTTAAGGCGTACAACCTCCGTGACGTGGAAACGGAAATGAGCATCCAGGCAAAGCTGTCCCGTTTTCCTGTGCCGGATAAGATTTGGGATGAATACCATGTGAGCGAAGAAATCAATGACCGTGGTATCGGTGTGGATATGGTGTTGGTAAAAGAGGCTATTGAAATCGACAGTATAAGCCGTGACTATCTGACTTCCAAAATGCAGGATATGACAAATCTCGACAATCCCAATTCCGTGCAGCAGATGAAGATGTGGCTATCGGATAACGGTATGGAGATGGAAAGCCTTGGCAAAAAGGAAGTGGCGGCGGCAATCAAAACGGCACCACAGGATATTACCGATGTGCTTTCCTTACGTCAGCAGCTTGCCAAGAGCAGTGTGAAGAAATACCCGGCGATGGAAAATGCCGTATGC
>ENA-OQIE01000192-OQIE01000192.1-human-gut-metagenome-genome-assembly--contig:-NODE-192-length-50932-cov-9.931374_pt1 | contig 50932 bp, 69 predicted proteins | sample MGYA00242569_ERZ504731 | MGnify/ENA primary metagenome ERZ504731 (study PRJEB26092, sample SAMD00036208) | human gut metagenome | host: Homo sapiens | study: EMG produced TPA metagenomics assembly of...
AAATCCCACCTTTGTAGTTTCACATCGATGGGATAATTTTAATTATTTCGTGTGTCTACCTCGGTGGGATTATATCAAATATAGGTCCTTTTTTTTAAAACATTCGAGCAATATCATTATATGTAGCATAAATAAAGAGTATCATCAATAATACAAAACTTGCCAAAATAATATTTTCAACAATTTTAGTAGAAACTTTTCGTCCAATCAATTTCTCAATGAGTAAAATCAAAATTCTTCCGCCATCTAATGCAGGAATTGGAAGTGCATTAAAGATACCAATATTTAATGAGATCATCGCAAATAAACTAAAATACATATCTAATCCATATTGTACAGATTTACTTGTTACATTTAATATGCCAACTGGACCCGATAAATTTTCAAGTCCTTGTCCACGAATAATCATATTCAAAGATTTAAATATAGTTGTTGCACTATCCCAAGTATTTTGACAACCCACCCATAATGATTGATACCATGGGATTTTTTTTGCATACGCAATCGCCTTATAGCCAAGTGTATAGCCTTCCATATCTTTATCATAAGATGGAGTTAATGTCGTTTTAAATGTTGTACCATCTCTTTTCACAGTTAATGTCAGTGTATCATGATGATATTGAATAAACTCTAAAATTTCATATTGCGTTTTAGGTTGAATACTATTTCCATCTTCACTTAAAACTTTGATGATATGATCATCCTTTTCAAGTCCTGCCTTTTGAGCAACTGAGTTTTCTTCAACTACATAAACAACAGGTTTAGCTTCTTCAACCACATAACCTTGTGCTAAAGCAACTCCCATATAAATAATCCATGCCAAAAGAATATTCATCACAATTCCTGCAATCATAATACAGACTTGTTTCCATTTTTCTATACCATTTAATCGTCTGTTTTCTGGTATATCTTTTAACCAACTATCTTCTTCACTTTGGGATCCATCTTCTTCTCCAGCCATCATAACATAGCCACCAAAAGGAATGGCACGAATTGAAAAAGCTGTTTCTTTTCCTTGTTTTTGATAAAGGCATGGACCCATACCAATCGAAAATTCTTTACAATAAACACCAAAATGTTTTGCGACTAAAAAATGTCCTAATTCATGTAAAATGACAATCACACTTAACATGATAATAAATGAGATTAATCCAATAACAAAATCCATCTAGATCCTCCTTAGAGAATGATTGTATATAACACACTAAATAACATAATATTCAATAATAGTGAGTCTACACGATCCAAAACCCCACCATGTCCTGGTAATAGGTTTGAAAAATCTTTTACGGCAAAATGACGTTTTATAGCACTAAAACACAAATCTCCAAGTTCTGCAGTAATAGGACATAATAAACATAAGAGTGTATTTAATACAGGATTTAAATTTGAAACATAACTAAAACTTACGGCTAAGCTCAATATAAATCCAAATACAATGCCTCCTACAAAACCTTCCCAACTCTTTTTAGGTGAGATTCTTGGATTCATTTTATGTTTTCCAATAGCGCGCCCTACAAAATAAGCTCCTGTGTCACTTCCGTATGTAGCAAATACAATGGTCCATAAATATTGATGTACACCTGAGATTTGTCCAACCGCATGATATACTAGTGAGAAAATTGTTACATATGAAATGCACACAAAGGAATCCATAATTGAGAAATTCTCAACAAATACAACTAAACTCCACAAAAATAGCACAATCAGTGTTACGACTACTAAAAAGTATTTATCGGGTAAGATTCTTGTGAATATGACTGCCAAAGCACAAAGTGGCATGACATATTTAGGCCATTTTTTAAAATCAGGTTGAATGTGCATCCATTCATAAGCGCCTGCACATACAATAAATAAAGCCAAAGCTTCTAGCCAAAGCCCACCAAGTGCTACAGGTAAAGCAACAACAAGAATGATACCTATTGCGGTAATAATTCTTTGTTTCATGATGTTAAGCCTCCAAATCTGCGATCTCTTGAGGCAAATTCATCTAAACAATCTTTTAATGCTTTTTCATCAAAATCTGGCCATGCGACTGGCGTAAAAATCAATTCTGCATATGGGAGTTGCCATAATAAATAATTGGAAATACGTAGTTCTCCACTTGTACGAATCATCAAATCGATATCTTCTGGAACAAATAAATACTTAGAGAATTCTTCTTCGGTTAAATCGTTTTCTCTTTTACCTGAAGCTACTTCGTCTGCATATTTTTTTATTGACAAAAGCATTTCTCGACGAGAACCATAATTGATAGCTAAACATAATTCTAAGCCAGTATTCTTTGAAGTCATATTTACAGCTTTATTGATGACATCTTGTGTTGCTTTTGGGAATTTTTCTAATTCCCCCGCAAATGTAACTTGAATATTCTTTTCCATTAATTCATTGATAAATTTATTAAAGAATAAGCCAGGTAACTTGCATAAATAAGAAACTTCATCTTCGGGTCTTTTCCAGTTTTCTGTTGAAAAAGCATATAAAATTAATTTTTGAATCCCCATATCCTGAGCAGCTAAAGCCACAGTACGAATTGTATCTGCACCCTTTTTGTGTCCTGCTGTTCTTGGTAAGCCTCTTTTTTTGGCCCAACGACCATTACCATCCATAATTATAGCTACTGTTTTTGGTGCCATAAAAACCTCCTTTTTAAAAAAGTCCAAATCAAGTTTGGACTTAGACATTTAATATTTCTTTTTTCTTTGTTTCAGTAATTGAATCAACATCTTTAATGTATTTATCTGTTAATTTTTGTGATTCTTCCAATGTTTGTTTCTTTTCATCTTCAGGAAGTTCTTTATCTTTTTTAATTGCATCATTAGCATCACGACGTACATTACGGATAGCTACTTTAGCTTCTTCACCATATTTTTGAGCATCTTTTGCTAATTCTTTACGACGATCTTCTGTCAATTGAGGAACTTGAATACGAATAACGTCTGCTTCAGCCTGTGGATTTAATCCTAAGTTAGCAGCTTGAATTGCATGTGCAATACCTTTGACGATTGAACGATCGTAAGGTTTAACAACCAATTGTGTTCCTTCTACAACTGAGATTTGTGCAATCTGATTAATTGGAGTCATAGCTCCATAATATTCAACTTGTACACGTTCTAGCATTTGTCCACTAGCACGTCCTGTACGAATTTGACGTAGGTTTGATTCTAAGTTATCAATTGCCCCCATCATTTTTTCTTCTGCATTTAATAAAATATCACTCATGTTATTTCTCCTTATTTCTTTTTAGTGATTGTAGTACCATTTACTTCACGGCGAACAGCCTTAACAATATTTCCTGGTTCATTCATATTGAATACAACTAAATCAATATCATTATCCATACACATACTAATAGCTGTTGAATCCATGACTTGTAAACCTTCATTTAGTACGTCCATATAATTTAGTGTATCATATTTTTTCGCGTTTGGATTCTTTTTAGGATCCGAATCATATACACCATCAACACCATTTTTTGCCATTAAGATAACATCTGCATTAATTTCAGAAGCACGTAATGCAGCGGTTGTATCTGTTGAGAAGTATGGAGAACCTGTTCCAGCTCCAAAAATAACGATTCTTCCTTTTTCTAAGTGACGCAATGCACGTCTTAAAATGAATGGTTCAGCAACTTTTTGCATTTCAACAGCCGTTTGAACACGTGTTTGCACACCTTCTTGTTCTAAAGCATTTTGAACTGCTAATGCATTGATTACTGTACCTAACATACCCATATAATCAGCTTGAGCACGATTCATTCCCATTTCAGCCATCATTTTGCCACGAATGAAGTTGCCACCACCGACAACGATTGCAAGTTCTACTCCCAATTTTTGAACTTCTTTTAATTCTTTTGCTAATCTCTTTAAGATTTCTGGATCAAAAGCAGCTTCAGGACTAGATAATGCTTCACCACTTAATTTTAATAAAACACGTTTATACATAATATTGCTCCTTATTGAATTATCATAACAATTATACACTATCTTTCATTAAAGAAAAAGAAAAACCCTTGGAATTTCCAAGGGTTAGAAGTAAAAGTTAAATTACTTAGCCATTTGAGCAGCAACTTCTTCAGCAAAATTTTCTTCGCGTTTTTCGATACCTTCACCAGTTTGGAAACGTACGAAAGTTACTACTTCAGCTTTGTTGTCTTTCAAGAATTGAGAAACCTTAGTTTTTGGTTCTAAGAAATATTCTTGATCTAATAAGCATTGGTCTTTAAAGTGTTTGTCAACTTTTCCTTTTAAGATTCCTACCAATACTTTTTCTGGCTTGCTAGCCATGTTAGGATCAGCCTTCATCATTTGTAATTGAAGTTCACGTTCGTGTTCAACTTCTTCACTTGGTACTTCAGCTTGAGATACATATTTTGGAGCCATACTAGCAACTTGCATTGCTAAGTTTTTAGCTACAGTAGCATCTTCAGTTCCTTTAACAACTACAACAGCAGAAATTGATCCACCCATGTGCATGTATGAACCGAAAATCTCATCATCTGCTTTTTCAACAACAGCAACACGACGGAAAGAAATTTTTTCTCCGATAGTAGCTGTAGCGTTGATGATCAAATCATTGATAGTTCCTTCAGCAGTTTGGATGTTCAAAGCTTCTTCAGTTGAAGCAGGTTTGTTTGCAAGAATTGCTTCTTGTAAAGTGTTCATCAAACCTAAGAATTGTTCATTCTTACTTACGAAGTCTGTTTCTGAGTTAACTTCGAATAATACAGCAGTGTTTCCACTAACAGCAACACGAGTTAAACCTTCAGCAGCAATACGTCCTTCTTTTTTAGCAGATTTTGCGATTCCTTTTTCACGTAACCAGTCAACAGCTTTTGCAATATCGCCTTCACATTCAGTTAAGGCTTTTTTGCAATCCATCATACCAGCACCTGTTTTTTCACGTAATTCTTTTACTTGAGCAGCAGTGATAGCCATTTTAGCATCCTCCTATATTTTTAATTATTCAGCAGCTTTTGCTTCTTCAGCTTTAGCAGCTGGTTTTACGTCTTCACCTTTTTTGTTGAAAGGACGACGATTTTTACGTTCGAAGTTACGTTTTCTACGTTCTTCATTTCTTTGACGACGACGGCGTTCGTTTTCAGCGATTTGTGCTTCAACATTTTTGATGACGTCTTCCATAGTTACATCATCTTCAGTTTCATCTAAGTAAGCCATTTCTAAAAGACCACCCTTAGCATCAACGATAGCATCAGCTAAGATTGTTGTAACTAATTTAATTGAGCGAACTGCATCATCATTAGAAGCGATTGGATAATCAGCATCTTCTGGATCACAGTTTGTATCTAACATAGCGAATACAGGGATTCCTAATTTTTTAGCTTCAGCGATAGCATTGTGTTCTTCTTTTGGATCGATAACAACTAATGCATCTGGAAGTTTCTTCATTTCTTTGATTCCACCTAAAGAACCTTCCAATTTAGCTTTTTCTTTACGTAAGTTAGCTTGTTCTTTCTTAGTATAAACTTCGATTTTTCCGCTAGCTTCCATTTCTTCGATTTCAACTAAACGTTTGATACGTTTTTGGATTGTACGGAAGTTTGTTAATAAACCACCTAACCAACGTTTGTTAACATAGAAAGACCCTGAACGTAAAGCTTGTTCTTCAACAACTTCAGCAGCTTGTTTCTTTGTTCCTACGAACAATACTTTTCCACCACGTTCGCTAATAGCTTTTAATTCATTGTAAGCAGCTTCGATTTGTGCTTGAGTTTGGTTTAAATCTACGATATAAACCCCGTTGCGACTTGTGTAGATGAATGGTTTCATCTTTGGGTTCCAACGGCGAGTCTGGTGACCAAAGTGAACACCATTCTCTAACATTTTCTTCATTGATACGATTGACATAATAGTCCTACCTTTCCGTTTCTCCTCCATCATTTCAGACGCATGCAACACCTAAGTGCACGGGCACACGAATCCATGATGTGTGTAATAAGCGCAATCACGCGCTTTTACATTATAGCAATATCCTTTTTAACTTGCAAGATGTTATTTTTCAAAAGGATGCGCTTTTTTATAAGCCTTCACTAACTGTGCAGTCGTGACATGCGTATAAATTTGCGTTGTCGATAAAGATGAATGGCCTAGTAATTCTTGAACAACACGTATGTCCGCTCCATTATCCAATAAATGTGTCGCAAAACTATGTCTAAGCATATGAGGATGTAATTTCATATGCATGCCAATTTTTTTTGCGTGTTTATCCATTAAATATTGAACGCCTCTTGAAGAAAGCGATTTTCCTTTTAGATTTACAAATACATGATCGTCTATTGCGTATTTTGTCCAAAACTTACTTTTATACTCTAATAATTCTTTTTCAAAGCCTTGATAAAAAGGCACAATACGATCTTTATCCCCTTTACCACGGATATGCACAATGCGATTATTTAAATCAATTTGTTTCCATTCTAGATTCACACATTCACTGACACGTAATCCACATGCATACATGATTGTAAATAATATACGATCGCGATATTCATCATCCTTTTCATCATTGTAAGAATTCAAAAATTCCTGAATCTCTTCTACAAACAAAAAATCTGGTATTTCTTTGGATTTTTTTGGTGTTTGAATCCCTATCAATGGATTTTCAATAATCCCCATATATTCAGCCAAATATGTATAAAACGAACGATACACACTCATTTTACGAGCTATTGAGCTTGCTTTTAGATGATCTAACGTAGCTAGAAAATTCATAAAAGTCAATCTATCGCAAGATTCAAATGAATCAATAGATTGACTTGTTAAATATTCTTTAAATTGGTTTAAATCATTTTTGTATGATTCGATCGTTTTTTCAGATTGGGTATTTTTACGATAAATATATTTTAAAAATCGCTCAATCAATTCATCCATCGACTTCATCCTTGATTTGTGCAATACGAGCTAATGCTTGAGAAGCAAATTTTTCTTTACGCTCATGCTTCTTGCATTTTTCATTTAAGTGCATAATACCAAAGTTTGCATTCATCGGCTGAAAATGTTTTGCATCACAATGCGTAATGTAATAGGCTTGTGAGCCCATAACGCATGTATTCCCAAAACAAATAGGCTCTTTACCTTGCATATATAATGCCATATTAATTCCGGCAATCAATCCAGATGCGCAAGATTCAACATACCCTTCAACCCCTGTCAATTGTCCTGCAAAGAAAAGATCATCGCGTTTTTTAGATTGATATGTTTCTTTTAAAACAACTGGACTTGATAAGTATGAATTTCGATGCATAACACCATAACGAGTAATCTTTAAATTTTCTAATCCAGGAATCAAGGCAAACACTCTTCTTTGTTCAGGCCAAGTTAAATGTGTTTGAAAACCAACAATATTATACATACTGGCAGCCACATTATCTTGGCGCAATTGAACAACAGCTACAGGATGAGAATCCTTATCTTTTTCAAGTCCAACTGGTTTTAACGGACCAAACAACATCGTCTTTTTTCCACGTCGAGCCATTTCTTCAATTGGCATGCATCCTTCAAAATAAGTTTCTTTTTCAAAATCATGCAAATTCACACATTCTGCATGAATCAAGGCATCATAAAATACTTCAAATTCATCTGCATTCATTGGACAATTAATGTAGCTTGCTTCTCCTTTGTCATAACGAGATTTATAATAGGCTTTACTAAAATCAATAGAATCCTTTTCAATAATTGGTGCTGCAGCATCATAAAAATGAAATGTATCTTCTGCCGTAAAATCATGAATAGCCTTAGCTAAAGTGTCACTTGTCAAAGGTCCAGTAGCAATAATACATGGTCCTGCAGGTAAACTTGTCATTTCTTCATTCACCACTTCGACTAACGGATGATTTTTAATTGTATCTGTTATATATTGAGAAAACGTTTCTCGATCAACCGCTAATGCACTTCCTGCAGGTACCGCATGCATATCGGCAGATTTCATAATTAAAGAATCCATCTGACGAAGTTCTTCTTTTAATATACCTACTGCATTATTCATTGCATTTGAACGAAGTGAATTTGAACATACAAGTTCTGCAAAACGATCCGTATGAAAGGCTGGACTTTCCTTTTTAGGACGCATTTCAACTAATCGAACGGGAATGTTTCTTTTTATAAGCTGCCAAGTTGCCTCACATCCAGCAAGTCCTGCTCCTATAACTGTAACTCTTTCCATTATTTTTCTTCCTCTTTTTTCTTAGGTTCCTTTTTTATATAATGGCATTTTGGATAATTTGAACAACCAATAAAAGTTGTGCCAAAACGCGATTTTCTTCTTACAAGCTCATGCCCACATTCTGGACACATCTCACCTGTTGGTTCAGGTTTAGCTTTCTTTTTTAAAGATTCAATTGTCTTACATTCCGGATAATTCGAACATGCCCAGAATTGACCATAGCGACCTTTTTTAATAACCATTTTAGCTCCGCAGTTTGGACAAATCTTTTCTTCTTTTGCCTCTTCTGGAAGTTGATCTTCATTATTTTCTGTGTAGCGACATGTTGGGAAGTTGATGCATGAAATAAACTTACCAAAACGTCCATTACGATACACAAGTTCGCCACCACATTCAGGACATGTACGTCCTACACGTTCCAATTCTTTTTTCGGCATTTTTTCATAAGCATCTTCGACTAGTGGTGCAAATTTATCATAGAACTTATGCATATAAGATATAGAATCTTCGTTGCCTTCTGCGATTTCATCTAATGTTTTCTCCATATCGGCTGTATATTCAACATTGATTACACTTGAAAAATATTGTTGTAGCTTTTCATTTGTCAAAATACCTTGTTCACTAGGGAAAAATACTTTTGTCTTTGAAGTTTCACTCGCCTTATCCAAAGATGCATACCCACGTTTTTGTAAAGTATCAATGATTGTCGCATATGTACTTGGTCTACCAATGGATTTTTCTTCTAGATCCTTAATCAATTTTGCTTCTGTATATCGTGCTGGTGGTTCTGTAAAGTGCTGTTTCGAAATTGGTGTTACATTTTTTAAAACTTCATTTTCCTCTAATATCGGAAGCAATGCATCACTTTGTTTTTCATATTTTGAATAAACTTTATAATAACCATCAAAAGTCATTGTTTGTCCACTTGCACTAAATTCCAAATCATTGTTTGTGATTTTGATACTTGTTACATCATAAACTGCATCTTTCATTAAAGATGCTAGAGTACGAGCATAAATCAATGAATACAAACGATATTGATCATTCGTTAAATGGTCTTTGATCGATTCTGGCGTACGATTGATATTCGTTGGACGAATTGCTTCGTGTGCATCTTGCGTATTCTTACCATTTTTTTGATGAACATGACCAACATATTCTTTACCATATGTATTTGCGATAAATTCTTTGGCATCTGAAACAAAAATATCGGATAAACGCGTTGAATCCGAACGCATATATGTAATCAAACCTTCCATATTTCCGCCAAGATCAATACCTTCATACATTTTTTGAGCAACGCTCATTGTTTTCTTTGCCCCAAAACCTAATTTTGTACTAGCTTCCTGTTGCATAGTAGATGTTGTAAATGGAAGTTTGGGTTGTTTTTTCTTTTGTTTTTTAGAAATCGATGAAACAACATACTCCCCATTACATCTTTCTAATAACGCCTTAGCCTCTTCTTCATTTTTGATTTTTGGCTTTTTACCTTCTACTTTAACTAAATCAGCTTCAAAAGCTTTATTCTGCTTTTTACATTGTGCATGAATTGTCCAATATTCTTCTTGTTTAAATGCTTTGATTTCATTTTCACGATCCACAATCAACTTCAATGCCACGGATTGCACACGACCTGCTGATTTAGACTGAATCTTATTCTGTAATAGTTTACTTAATTTAAATCCAATAATTCGATCTAGCATACGACGTGTTTCTTGTGATTTCACAAGGTCCATATCAATTTGTCTTGGTTCTTTCATCGCCTCAAGAATAGCTGGTTTTGTGATTTCATGGAATACAATACGATTGTTGTCTTCAATATTTAAATTCAAAACACGAGCTAAATGCCAGGCAATTGCTTCTCCTTCACGGTCCGGGTCACTCGCTAGATAGATATCTTTTGCCTTAGAAGCATATTCTTTTAATTCTTTTACGACTTCTTTTTTTTCTTTACTAATTTTATATTTAGGTTCAAAATCATGTTCTACATCGATTCCTAAGCCTTCTTTTCCACTTGTCGCCAAATCACACACATGGCCTTTGCTGGAAACGACTCTGTAATCTTTTCCTAAATATTTCTCAATCGTCTTCGATTTTGAAGGCGATTCCACTATAACTAAATGTTTTTTCATTTTATTACCCCATATTCACGCTATATAAAACATTAAAAATTTCATTTTGTCAATCCTAGATATCATCAACATCTTTAATATCCACCAAAATATTGGCACCATTACTAATAAGATAATTACACCCTTGATGTTTTTCATCTTGAAAAGCAGTTGGTACACAATAGATTGGTACACTTAATTCTAAGCATTCATTTACCGTAATCATCGTACCACTTTTATAGGCTGCTTCTATCACCACTAAACTATCACTTAGTGCGGCAATTAAACGATTGCGCCATGGAAAATGATACGCCAAAGGTTTAACATGCATTGGATATTCACTAATGATCAATCCATTATTTTTCATCCTTTCAAATAAATATGTGTTTTCCTTAGGATAAATCACATTAATACCGCAGCCAAGTACACCAATTGTTTTTGTCGCATTTTGATGTGCTCTAGCATCAATACCTTTGGCAAGACCGGATACGATCACATACTTGGATTGTATTCTTTGTACAATTCTATCCGTATTCTGTAAAGCTTGCGTTGAACAATTTCTTGCTCCAACAATACCCACGCCTTTTTCTTTTAATAAATTAATATCTCCTTGATAAAAAATAATCCATGGTGGATAGCGAAGTCTTTTAAATGCATCTGGATATGCATCATCCATAATTGTAATATACGCATATGGATAATGAATGATGGAATAGTTTTCATGTGCCTTTATGGCATTACCAATTTTCTTCCAATCCCCATCATATTGGATGGCATACCATAAAATAGCTTCCCTGTTTATTTTCATATACTCTTATACGAAAAAAAATAGACTTTTTCTAAAAAATTAAAAAGTCTCTCTATATTATATATATGTCTCTAGCTATTCTTATATTCTCATATTTGTATTAAATTTTCTACAAATTCTCTATTTATTTTATTTTTTAAAGAAATTTATGCCGAAAATCATGCCAAAAAAAAGAAAAAATTATGCCAATGATTTGATCAATAAAAAAAAGAACCTACGCATTATACGTAGGCTCAAGTAGTCATTAAAAATAGTATAGTTCAACTTTTGTGTCATTATTTTATATTTTGAATCATTTTATTAAATTTTAAGCAAATCTTCCATACGGATTAGTGTTATATCCATTTGAATTTAATACACCAGCTTTCATCCATCTACGTTCTCCACTCGATGCACTAATCCAACTGATCCAAACGAATCCTTCACGTTTTACATATCCGTCGTATCGGACAGACATTCCTTGATTGTAGAATAATCCTGTATCAATTCCTTTTTCTGTAGGTGCTTTTCTAATCTTCAACGTTGTGTTTGGATAGAATGTTGCACTTTCTCTGATGAAATCTGACGGAATACCATTTAAAACAGTTTGAACTGATTGAGTACTTCCTCCAGGGATATGAGGGTCTGTATCAATACCTGTATCATTCGTCCATCCAATCGCTACCCCATTACGATCTACACGATACGGATATTTAGCACCTTTAATCACTCTACCAATCGTACCATTCCAATCGCCTTTATAAACTTTACCTGTGCCATAGCAATTTACACTTAATGTGTTTGTGCAAATTGGAGTACCTGTTGAATATTTTTCTCCACTTGGAGCGTTTGGAGTACTTGGTTGTGTTGGAGCTACAGTTTGACCATCCAATCTAGCGTTTACTTCTTGTGCTAACTGTGGCATTTTCGAATGCAAATAAGGACCAGGACAAGATGTAGCTACAAACATTCTATGTTCAGTTAAGCTGCCATTCGCATTACCAGTGTAATTCAATCTAAATCCATATCGTTTACAAATATCAACACATAGATTTACCAATGCATTCCAAGCTTTTGATGAGATTGTCCATGTATCTGTATTATCATTAGCAATCTCGATTGTGATGGCTTGGCAATCGTTGTAGTAGTTGCTTGAAGTCCATGCACGATTCTCTTCGTCAACATTAGCAACGATCGTACCATCTGAGCCGATGCAATAGTTTGCACTAGCCATTCTTCCACTTACTTGGAATGATTGAGCACATCTTTCAGCGCTCCACTGACAAGCCATGTGATGAGGTGTGATTTTGCAAACTTTATAACCACCTCTACCACGCATATAGTTGTCTGCACTAGCAGGAATATATTTATTTGTTAAGCTTGAGTATGACATTCATCTTCACCTTCTTCTTTTCCGTTTGATAGCTCTGATTGAGCTTCTTCTGATAATTCTTCAAATTTTACTTCTTTTTCTTCCATGAATTATACCTCCTAATTTTTTTCGACTAAAAAGTCTTGAATTTCTTTTCGTGTAGCCTTTAGGCTTTCTTTATCATCTTCCGATAGCATTCCATCAAGAATGGCCATATTCGCCTTTAACATCAAGTCGCCTCTTTTTTTATCCTCTTCTAACCGGTCATCGTGGTCAGACAGAATGCGAGTATGCTCCTCTAATTTGCGGTTGATGCCTTCTTGATTGAGTGTAATCTTTTCAAGTGAATTTAATCGCTCGTTATCTTTATGAAGCAATTCATCGTGTCTTTGAACTTTAGCTTTTAGATCATCACTTGGCCTTTTCAGCTCTTTAACAATCTTCACAACACCCCAAATGGATGCTATGAATCCACAAATCCATACAATCTGTTGGCTTGTAATTACAAAATCCATACAAACCACCTACTTTATTTTTCTTTTGTTTGGCCTTCTACAAATCTTGTGAAAGCTTGGTGCATACCAGTAGATGCTAATCCCATCAATGCACCATAAACCGCATTTTCAATTGTTAAACCGCTCACTGCTAGGTTTAGCACTAATCCAACGAATGCTAATACTGTAGGAATGTACTTGTTTGGAAAACTTTCAAAAGATGTTTTCAAGATATAGCCTACAATCAAACAAGCCACTACTACTACCAAAACAAAATATTTACTTAATTCTGCAAAATCAATCATCTTTTATTCCTCCTATAATTTAGTTACGTTTAGCATCACATAGCCTTCTTTGAATCCGTCATTAGTAGTGATGCTGCGAATCTGTGTCATTCTGAATAATCCAGTATCTGTTTCTTTGCCTTCATCTAAAGAAACTTGCTTGAATAACACATAATCTTGTTCGTTAATTTGTTTATCCGTCAAATCAAGAATAATAAAATCGTGTTCTTGGAAAAAATTTCATAATTTAGTATTTAAATTGATTTCATGTGTTTTAACCATATAAAATCCTCCTATTAATATAAAAAAAGCGAGGTAAAACAAAAATGCTATATTCTGACAAATTAACATCCTGGTTAAAGGAAAAGAAAATCTATCTAAAATACAGCACTTACACAAATTATTGTAATGTGATCCATAATCACGTGTTGCCAAAACTTGGCAACTATAAGATTGAAGATTTGAACAACGATATTTTACAAGAGTTTATTCTTCAAAAACTTGAAAACGGCCGTAAAGACGGAAAAGGTGGTATATCGTTTAAATATGCCAAAGACATTATTCAAATTTTGAAGTTTACACTTCCGTTCAAAATAGATGTTCAACTTCCTTACCATCCGTCTAAGGTGGTAGAGATTTTTGAAAAAGAAAATCAAATAACATTAATAAATCACCTCCAATCTGAGATTACTCACAAAAACTTTGGAATCCTACTATGCATCCATACAGGAATACGCATAGGTGAATTGTGCGCTTTGAAGTGGTCTGATATAAATGTACAGACTAAGCTTTTAAATATAAGTAAAACCATGATACGAACATACACAAAAGAAGATGGTAGCCATCTTTCAATTACACCGCCTAAATCACGTTCTAGCACTCGAATGATCCCTTTGAATACATGGATAATGCACTATGCAATCCTTCTTCAAGGAGAAGAAGATAATTACGTATTAACAAATCGAGATAAACCAATAGAACCTAACAAATACAGGCTTTACTACAATAGAGTCTTAAAAGAGCTTGACCTACCACATCTCAAATTTCATGCGCTTAGGCATACATTCGCCACTAGATGCATTGAGTGCGGATGTGACTACAAATCACTTAGTGAATTGTTAGGCCATTCAAACGTATCAATCACAATGAACATCTACGTACATCCACAAATGGAATTAAAGCGTAAATGTGTTGAGTTGCTTTGTGATTATTACAAGTAGTCAATGTATGTCATTTACCGCTAACTCTACAGGTGGTTCATACAATCATTCTATGGTACGTGATGATATAGGTTACCTATATTACGGTGCACTTCTTAATAGCAATGGTAATCAAATGGGTGTTCATGACCACAATAAAAACATGAAAACGAAAATACCATTATTGCAACCTTATATCACCGTCTACTTTTGGCACAGAATTAAATAGTTAAGGTATGTCCTTTACTGCTAACAATACAGGTGGTAAATATTACTCGGATGTTCTTAATAGCTCGGACAAACAATATGGTTTAAGAAAGAACGACGGCCCAACATATTACACCGAACGTACTATTGTTCGTAGTTCTGATGTAGGAAATGGTAGCGGAGAACGTAGTGCAAAAGTATCTTTAGTGCAACCATACATTACAGTACATTTTTGGAAAAGGACGGCTTAATTTATGCGGTCCTTCTCCAAAAGAAAACAACTATATATGGTTGTACGTTGCTAATAGTACGATTATCAGTCCAATTTAATCGTGTTTGTGAAGCTACAGAAGAATTAGCGTTTACTATATATCCGTTAGGAATAACTGATGTTCTTGCATATTCGTTATTCTTTGCTCCATCTGGTCTACCAGCGTAAAAGGCAGTTCCATCCCAACCAAATGAAGTTACGTGATAGTGAGTATTCTTGTATTTTCCATCAGTTGAATTGGACGTAAAGGACATACTTGTACTACCATCATTCCCGGTGCCTTCACCAACTAATGTACGGCCTTGCCCAAAGCGTTCCCATGTTCCGCCTAGGAATGTACCAGGGTTGACATTGTTGTAAGTTATATAAACTGATCCTACTGGATACATCGCACTCTTGATTGAATTAACTAATTTATTCCAATCACGATACATAACAGTGTTACCACCGTTAACTAACATCTTAGTTGAGGATGCGTTTTCTTTGACTGAATTAATTGCTAAATCGCCATTAACAGTTAGTCGGTTAGCGTTGTTACCATCTTGTCCAAAAAAAGTTAATGATTTTCCATCTTTACCAAAATTAATCAATGCATAAGTTGGTGTAACTGTAACGATTTGCCATGAATAATCACTCATGAATTTATCTTTAACACCGAATGCAATTTCATACGTTGTAGTTGTCGAGGTAAATAAATTACCTGCTTTGTAATCTTGTTCCAAAGTGTAATTGTTAGCCCACGAATTAACCTTAGTCCATGAACTAGCACCGCTTGCTCGATACTGAATATAGAATGATGTTACATTCTTATTACTTAAACTAGTAAATCCTACTTTGAAATGTAATAACGCATACGTTCCACTTGATTCATCTACTGCATAGCCTGAGTTAGCACGCTTTGCACTTACATTTGTTAAACTAGGTGGATTGTATGCAACTACATTTATTGAACCACTCTTAGTAGCAGTTCTACCACGTGAATCTGTAACTGTGATTGTGTATGATAGCGTACCACTGTTTTGAATTGCTTGAGTTGTGAACGTGCTACCACTATATGTTTGGCCATTGAATTTAGTCGATACTGATGTGATCGTTGAGCCTTGATTACCACTTGTAGCAATCGAGTATTTTAACTTTGATTGACACTGAACATATTGTCCAATGCCTGCGCAAATTGAATTCGTATCAGATATTGATACAGTTCCGATACTAGGAACGACACCACTTCTTACTTTAATTGTCGCATTTACTGTTTTAGAACCAACTGATGTTGAACCACTGATTGTTTCTAATGTAAATGTAGCAATCGCACTTGTTGAATCAGGAATATTCTTTTCCCAATCTGTCGGAATGGTATAAGAAAAGCTAGGGGTTGTTGTACCACTAGCTATTGTTCCTATTTGTGTTTTTGTTCCATTCCAAGTTACATAAACTTTATGTGAAAAGTTGCTTGATGCGCTTGTACCACTAATCTTAATTGCACTACCACAATCTAAACTAGGTTTATCAATTGATGGAGTAGTTGCACGTGGTATTGTCGTTAACTTTAAACTACCACTGCATGAGCCTGTTGTTGGTAAATATGTTCCTCTATCTGCATTGTTAAATGATGCACTGACTGATATAGATTTAGAACCATCTGCATTGTGTGATACAGTAGTTGTTCCACTTGCTACCCATACAGTAGCACCACTATTGACTGTAGGTGTATGAACTGCATTGTGTACTACAGTGCCATTGATATTAACTACATACGTTTCTGACAACCCATAGTGATTATGATATGCAGTATTTGAACGAATACCAACCCACCACTCAATTTGAGATGTGTTATTTTCAATTGAGTAAGACTTTTCAGAAACATCTAATAATAATGAATACTTATCAGTCTGCCCTGTGCTTATCCCTATATTTCCACTAAATTGTGCCATTCAATTCACCTACCTTATCTTTTTAAAATCAAGAGAGCCATTTGCTCTTGGAACAAAGCCAAAGTTACCAATTTTTAAAGATTGCGTAAATTGTCCATCTGTAATGTACATTGTTTGATCGTTTATATATGTTACCTTTGCCCCGTTTTTTTGAATCGACCATTCTTGATTTGTAATCTTAGTTTTAAATGCACTGTCTGATTTACCTAGAGTTAATCCATCGTTGTCAAAGCTCATGTAATTGTTTACGTTATCTGTAGTTTGCTTTAAACCATCAACACGACCATTTACACTGTCGATTTGACCGCTCATCTCATTCTTAGCATCAGTTACCGATTGATTGATTGACCACGTAAAGTCCTTCTTTGTTTGAGTAAACTGTGATGATATATCCTTTTGATAATGTTCAAATGCAGAATTTGACACGTAAGTTTCTGAAACTTTTGAAGTAATTTCATTTGCTTTTGTCTCAATAGCTGATTGTCGTTTAATACTTTCTTCATTGACTGCCTCCCATGAGCTATCACATACTGGAGTTGTATAAACTGTTGAAGTTGGATTCTTATAAACAACTTTATATCTAGTCCATAAATATCTACCATTTGACCATGTAGGCATTGATTCAACCCAAGATCCACCAGTTTGTGTCGTTTTTGAATCACTCATGTAATATTGTTGAGTCATACTAGCTACACCTGTTCCAGTAGCTCCCGTCGGTCCCTGAGCGCCAGTTGGACCTCTATCACCTTGAGGACCTGTTGCACCTTTAATACCTTGAGGTCCTTGAATACCTTGTGGTCCTGTTGCGCCAGTAGCTCCTTTATCACCTTTAACACCCTGAGGACCTGTTGCACCAGTTGGTCCTTGAGCACCTGTAGCTCCTTGTGGGCCTCTATCTCCTTGAGCTCCTTTTATTTTGGCCCATGTATAACTTGAAACTGAAGTAGAGTCTGCTTCAACAAAATCTGTATAAGTACCAATGTAATCACCTACAGTTTCTCCTGAATTAGAAGTAAATGTTTTACCACCATCATTTGAATACTTAACATGAAAATATGTTGTTTTTCCTGTAGCTCCATCTTTACCAGGAGTTCCATTAGTTCCGTCTTTTACAGTTTGACTTGTTTTTGTACCATCAGGGTTATTTACAGTAATAGTTGTAGTGTTTCCACTTTTGCTAACAGACACAGTTGGTGATTTTCCATCAGCTCCTTTAGGGCCTTGAGGACCAGTCGGCCCTTGAGCCCCTGTTGCACCTTTGGGACCTTGCAAACCCGTATCGCCTTTCAAGCCTTGTGGTCCTTGTGGACCTGTTTGTCCAGTTTCACCCTTATCACCTTTAGCACCATTTACACCCATTCTTGCTACAGAATATCCAACAGTAGGAGTTCCGCTTGTATAGTTAGTTGTTGTTTTAGTCCACAAATACGAACCTTGAGCAACAGTGGGAATTGTAGCAGACCACGTTCCAGTAGGTACTGTTGTTCCAGATGTAGATGCTTGATATTCAACAGTTGTACTTGCAACACCACGACCATCAAACTCACCACTATTAGCACGATCAGTTAAACTATTGGCTTTATTTAATGCACTTGATGCATTACTGTTTGCACTGCTCGCAATTCCTTTAATCTCTGTTACAGACTCGGCTTGTATTGTTATTTTTTCTGAATTTTGCTTAATTGCAGTTTCAGTTTTGGTAACACGATTTGTTAAAGCGTTCAAATCTTTCTGAGCTTGTTCTGCTTTTTGCTTTGCATCATCCGCCGCTCCTTGAGCTGCCTTTGCATTATTGATTGCCGTAGTTGCGTTGCCTTGAGCCTTAGTTGTATCAGACTGAGCTTTCTGTACTGCAGTTTCTGCGTCAGTTAAACGAGTTTTAGCTTTTGTAATTTCGCCTTCTGTGGCATCAACTCTACCAGTCACTGATTCTAGATTAGCTTTTGCATCTGCCAACTCTTTGTTGGCGTTGTCTAGATTAGTCTGAGCACTGTCTGCTTTCTTTTTAGCTTCGTCTGCTAAAGTTTGAGCATTCTGAGCGTTGCCTAAAGCTTTATCCGCTTGAACTTGAGCATCTGTTGCTTTCTTTGTTGCATCAGTAATATCTTTCTGAGCTTGAGTTGTATCAGACTGCAGCTTTTCAATCGAGCTTGCTTGAGTTGATATTGTATCTGCAGTTTGTTTAAACTGCGTGTTCATACTTCCTTCAAGTGTTGTTAAATCACTCTTAGAAGCATAAGTCTGTGAAACTGTAGTCGACAATTCACCGACTTTCTTTTCAATTTCTGTTGTAACATCTGCATGAATAGATTTTGATTCAGTAGTTAAATCAACCTTTGTAGCGTATGTTTCTTTAACTGAATTGATTTCTTTAGCATTAGCATTTGCCTTATCAACTGCATCTTGAATCTGTTGCTTTGAATCAGTGATATCACCTTTAATCGCATCAATCTGTTCTTGTGCTTTACCAGTGCTAGTATTCGCATCTTGTGCTAGTTGCTTAGCTTCACTTGATTGAGTGTTAGCAGTATTAGCTAATTCATTCGCTTTACTTGCATCCGTTTGAGCTTGTGTCGCTTTTTGAACTGCTTCTTTTGATTGAGTGTTAGCTTGAGAAACTTGAGTGTGAATCTCACCAATCTTTGAGTCAATCTCATTCCATGTGTTGTCAAATATTGCTTTCGTGTACTTGATTTCACTTGGATTAGCATACGTACATTTCCAACGTTTCCAAAGGAATTTATCACTTTGATAAACCACATTACCAACAAACCACTCACCACCGACTAATTCGGTTTGAGAAGTCGAATAATAGAATTGTTCTTCGGCACTTACGAACGACTGGCCATCTTCACCTTTGATTGTTGACCATCTGTATTTGGTTGGATCATCAGAACCATACTGTTTTGAGTCAGAATACTGACCAATAAATTTACGATTTGAGTCTGTTAAACTAAAATCAACACGACCATCGGAACTGTTGGCATAGGCAATATGCACATAAGCACTCGTTCCATTCTGACCGTCCTGTAATCGCATTACAGTGACTTCTGCACTCGCCTTGAGTATTTCACCACTCATAGCTTTAAAACGATATACGGCCTTTTCTGATAGGTCTGAGGCACTGACTGTGATTGTTTGACTCGTTGATAATTGCACTTCGTCTTTGTACCAAATAATTGAATACTTAGATGTAATATCAACACCATCATCCTTTACCAATGCAGTCAATTTAGTGCTATCTGAATCATTTTTAAAAAGAACTCCATTTGAAGATACGATTGAGCCTTCATAAACTTTTTTCAATTCAATCATCTTGTTCATTTCACTGATCAGAGCGGAACTAATCTGTGATTGTTTTTCTTCAAAGTTATCAAAAATAGTCTTGCATTTCTCTGAATCCGTAAAACAAATCTCTTGTTCTGTGATTCGTGCTTCTAAATACAAAGTAGGTGAATACTCTGCATCTTCAATCATGAATGTATCACCAATATCACCATCAATATATGCGTCAACATCGTATGTAACTTTAGGGACACAGTTCTTTTTCAATTGAGCTAAAGCTTGACCATACAAGGTTTCAACATTTTCAGTTTCATAAGACCACATCTGCACTGCGTACATATCATTTGAATGATTTGTGATTAGCGTTGAAGGGAATCTATCTCTAGATTGAGGCGCTAGTATATTGTTTCCGTTAACCTTATACAAAACATTTCCATTTGCATCTCTAATAACACGACCACTGATTGAGTTAAGCTGCAAACCATTTGTTCCTGTCGGCCTGATTGCGGTATATAGCTCAGTAATATCACTTGTTTTAGTGATTCCGTAAATGTTGTTTGGGTATCTCAAGATCGTACTGCGTTTGTCGTGTCCCATACCTTGAACAGAATCAGAATGAGCACGATAAATATTCAACACAACATTCTTCAACGAGTAATCATCATTTAATTGAGTGACAAATTCTAATTCTGCATCAAATACATTTGCGATTGAATACAATCGAGCAAGTACTGTATCACTGCCAGTCCATTCGTGACTAATCTTCTTATTAGATACTTCATTCTTTCCAATCACAAAAGAGCGTTCAAATCCATACGCATTGATATATTCAACAAACGACATAGCTTTAGCAGCTTTATATTCACCTACATATTCATTCGTCAATTCTAAGCAAAGACCATAAGCGGTAACACTTGTAGTATCACCACCCTTTTCTACATTCATAATTGTTAAATGATAGCCTTTGTCTTTTCTTTTAAAGCTTAGCTTATTACCTTCAACTAAAAAAGCTGCATCATCATGTGCAGTCATTGTAGTAAATTCGAATGTATATGCCGAACCTTTCAAGTATGTATGCAAAATCTCGTCAAAGTAATGCATAGCACTAGGCACAGTATTGTCTAGAAACGCTAGAACCTTATTGTAAGGATTTAATATTGCAATTCTGATTTGTTCCATTATAACCATGCCTCCCTTATTTTCGCCTTAACTATTGGTTGAGATTTAGTCCATTCTGAGCACGTAACTTTAACTTCTGATGTTCCGACTGGTGCTTTAAAATATTGAGTACCTAACACCTCATCTTCCGGTCTAGCCATTCCATTCACATAAACATGAGATGATTTACCATCAATCGTGATATTTGTTCCATTAGGATACCTATTAGGAATATCTTTCCATTTTTCGACATTCATCTTTTCAAAGTCGATAACATCAAATCCAATCATAGACATGAATTTATTGCCGCCTCTATCACCCCATTGTTTGAAAGCAATTTGAATCTTTGCACACTTCATGTTTTCAATCTCTGGGATGTAGAAGTTGTAGTATCTTGCCCAGAAGAAGAATCTTATGTTTGCTCCTTCTTTTAAAACGTCGCAACTTCCCCATTTGTAATAAAAAGGATTCTGAGCTTGTAAATGTGATGTTGTAAATTGCCAATTTTTCAACACCTTACCATTTGCCCATATTTCATAATGTCCAGTATTTCCGATTGCATCTGTCTTGTACCAGTTACAACCACAAATCAATTTGTCATCTTCGGTCAAGAAGTTGATACACATTTCACCAGTCTGTCCCATAAGACCAGCATAAAAGCACAAATGAAACCAACAATAGAAGTTCTGAGCACCACTTGCATCTCCACTTGAATCTGCAGGTATTTCTAATGTTCTCAATCCACCATTTGCATTTCCTTTTTTTGTTCCAGCAGAACCTAATCCAATAAACTTTTTATCAAACCAAGTGTGCTCGGCTAGCGTTCCATTTGTTCCATAACTTGGATGCATTACATCAGTACCGCCAACATCATCTGAACATTTATAAAAATCATCAATAGATGCTAACCATTCACTTTGTTTGTACGTCTCACCATCCAATTCTTCGATTTTTCCGTACTGCATGACTCCTTCTTCAGATACCAAACCAATATATCCTGTTTCAGATGTTGTCTGAACATCATAATCAATACTAACTGGTACAGTTCCTTCATTTACAATATTCAAAACACCATCAATAGCAACGAACTCTTTTTCTGTTGTCGAATATTTGCGTGGGTCTGAGCAATAGATTTCAATTTCGCCGATTACATTGTTACTTCCACCATCAACCTGTGTATTTGAAGTCTTTGTTCCAATGAAATACTTATCGCTTTCATCGTTAAAAATGACTTTTACTTGCTCACCACTCAACAATTTATTCATTTTATTGAAAGCATCACGAAATTCTCTGCTTCCTCTAGCTCTCAATTGATATTTAACAGTAATCGTTCTTGCAGGTGTAGTTTTATATCTGTAATAAGAACCATCCATTCCATCAATTTCTTGATCCGTAACTTCTGATTCCATTAACTCACGTCCAGTTACAGAAAGTGTTCGATAACCATCAATTTCATTTTCTAAATATACGCCATTATATGACATGGCTTCTGTCGGTAGGTTAGTACCGACAATGCCACTGTTCACTGTATCTACAAATGCATACATTACTTGTTACCTCGCAATCTATCATTGAATTTAGAGTGTCTATCAAACTCATTCTGATTCGCTCTATATGTTGCACGTGCAAATTCACGATCATTGATATAAAGTGGAGTTTCAATCGTTAATTGAGCATTGCTTGTGTATTCGTACTCAGGATTCATGTCGCTTACGACCCCTCCAAAAGCCATTTTAGGAGCATCTACCATTGGAAGATATAATAAATCCTCTGAAGCTCTTTTTACGTCAGAATACATTGATTCAAGGCCTATAACTAAGCCTTTACCAATCCACATACCATCTTTTCTAGCAACTTTAGAAGGAGAACCGATTTTCGCTTTTGCTTGGATTGCAGCATCTGCAGCTGCTGCTAAACTAGCGGCCGCTGCTCTAACAGAACCTTCACTAGCTCTTAAACCATTTGCCAATCCTTGACCAATCATACGACCACAGTATTCTGCTCGTGATTGACATGAATTAAATGCAGATATAATTGATTGACAAGAACTTTTTGCAACTGATACGCCTGTTTTAAGACCACTACCTAACCCTTTAGTAAAGTTAGTCCCCATTGCGGTTCCTGATGTCGTTGCTTTTGCTTCTGCATTTGTCATTGCGGTAACAATTGCGTTAATAGACGTTACTGATGCACTAGATGCACTTGTAAATGCACTACTAATTGTTGAAGCCACTGTAACTAACACCGCAATGCTTGTTGCAGTAGCCATTACAGAACTTGCAACTGGTGCAATAGCTCCTGCAAATGCACTCATAGCTCCACTTGCAACTGTTAATGGTTCTGAAATTCCGCTTAATGAGCTTAAAGCATCTGATAATGATGGAATTGTTGCCGATAATGATTCAATACCTGCTTGAGTTGATACGATCATTGTTAATGCGGTTGCTAATGCCATCATTTGAGCGCCAGTATCGCCCATTCCACTTGATGCAGTTGCAATAGCTCCAATTCCTACTGCTACCGCTCCTAGACTGGCTCCCATATCAATTAAGTTAAGGCTCGTAATAATCTTGATTCCATTTGCTAGTTGCTTGAAACCTTTACCTGCATTTAATGCAGACTGTCCAACAGATTTAATCACTCCTGATACTGAGTTTAAGATTCCACTTACTGTTTCACCAAATGATTGAATCACATTTGAAATCCCTTCAAAAACATCTTTAATAACTGGGCCAAAAGCAGAGACAACATCTGCAACACCTTCGAGAACCATTTGCAAGCCTTCACCTTGTGAACCGACTAATGCCATAGCAGCACCAGTGGCAAGAATAGCCGCTGCCAACGCTAACCATGTAGTAGGCGGTACCATTGCAATTGCAGTTCCTAAACCTGTAAATGCAGTTGCTAAACCCTGGCCGATTCCTTGCGCTACTGTACTGATTGCAGTACCGAATGATTCAATAACTGTACCGACTCCTTCTAATGCGGATTTAATTCCATTTCCAAGTCCTTCGAATACATTACTGATTGCATCTCCTAGACCGGTAATGATTCCTTTCGCTCCTTCACACACAGAAGAAATAACATTTGAAATTCCTTCAAATGCTGAATTAATAATCTGAGCTGCTTTAGATGTTTTTTGTGCAGTTTGTATACTTGCATTTCCAATATCAGATACACCGCTTGAAGATGGGCTAGATGTTGGAGCACCTTCTGTACCTCCAACGCCTTTGATTTTATCCATGATTGACTTTAGCTTTGAATAGCCACTCTGTGCAGAGCCAACAACTCCACTAACCATGCTAGATACTTTGCTACCTACTTTAATTCCAACAAATGCTCCGGCTAACAATTTAACTGCACTCGCAAATTTCTTAACATCTTCTGTTTTAAGATTTGCTACAAAGTCTGCAATCTTACCTGTTACATCTTCTACTTTTGCAATGATATTTCCAATATCCTGTCCTAACTGTTCAAAGACTTTACTGTCCTGTAACTTATCCATTACATTTCCAATAGCATCTTTGATTTTGTCGAACATTGTAATCGCGTTCTGTACGGCATCTGTTTTCATGAATCCATCATAGAATTGCTTTATCATGTTTTTAGCATTGTTTGCTCTGTCTGCAAGCCAATCCATAGCCTTTGAAATATTCTCCATGACTCCTGGTTTAAAATCCCATGTCAAACCATCGTCCTTAGTTTCCATGATTGAATTTCTGAAATCGTAGATTTTAGATTTAATCTTTTCTAGATTATCAACCAATCCTCCCATAGCTTTTGATTTCAACATATTATTCATTGCAGACATGAATCCTTGTTCAAGGTTCTGCACTGCGCTTTTGATGTTGGTCATGGATGTTTTGATACCTTTAGAAGCTTCTAATGCAGTGTCTGCAAATCCACCAGTTTCTGTATCACATTCAATCATTGCATCATTAAACTGATCAAATGTAATCGTTCCATTCTGCAAGGCATCATACAATTCATTTGCATTTCCACTCGCAATACCCAGTTTTTTTGCAACCTTTGTCAATGCAGGTGTCATTGTTTCCTGCAATGTTCTCCATGACTGCATATCTACCGTACCTTTAGCAAGCATCTGTGAATACTGTTGTAATCCACGTGATGCATCTTCGGAACTAGATCCACTTGCTAAAAACGCATGGTTTAATGCGATTGTAGTATCAGTTGCCTTATCAATATTACCTGTAACTGCCGCCAAAGACTTAGATGTAGTAACAACATCTGCTAATGATGTAGGTAGTCCTTGTACCGACTGATTTAACTTTGCGACACTCTTTTGAGATTGTTCAGACGCAAATCCCAAAGACTTCATAACTTTTGGATAGGATTGCATGGTATCAAATCTGTCTATAGCTCCATCAAGAGATGAACTTAGAACGTTCATAGACGTTCCTATAACTTTAGTGATTCCAACACCAGCCACAATAGATTTAACCCTATCGCCAAACGACTGACACGATCCTAAAGCTTTTTTCATTGTTGAGGTCATGTTTTTATCGGTTGCCGACAATATAGCCTCAACGCTAAAACTTTCTGCCATTGTTATCCCTCCTTCTTTTGTTCTTTTATGAACTGTGCTAAGCCATCAAACTTGTTTTTCTTCTTAATCCCCATAACTCTGTCTAACTGTTTTTGATAGTCAAAGAATTTATCGAACTTCGTATATACAGGCTTTAACTTTTTGCCTGCACGCCTTCTTGCTCGTACTGTCATATTTAAATAAGCTTGCAAGTGTATTTCGTACTGTTTATCTACGATTTGAAGCTCTTTAGACTTCATTAAGAGCCGATATTCATAAGGAGTAATATTATCTACCTGATTCAAGTTTTTGAATCCTAGATACCTAAAACAAGTCATCACAACACGTTCATACATTTCTTCAAATGTTTCTTCTACTTCTTCGTCTCTGCTTCCTGTACGCTCATTAGTTGCATCACTTCTTTTCTGCATACATTCGCATGAGATAAAAAATTGATTACATCCTCGAAAACTTTGTCAATATCTTCAACATCTTCTAGATAGCTTTCAATCTGTTGCTTTTTTAGTCTAGGAGTCTGGCCACTATTCATGTAGAAAATGCAATCTACTAATGCATCAATATCACCATCAATGATGCTTGCAACCATGTATTTCAATCCAATTTCTTTTTTTGTTCCTGCGCTTTTTACATCCACGGCTAACTTTTTATTTACTTCATGCAAGAAACCGAATCCTGCTACTAGTTGATAGATTTCTCCATTCACTTCAATTTCCATGTATTTACTCATTTAAAGTCCTCACTTTCTAAATACAAATATAAAAGGGGCAATTTCTGCCCCATCATGCGTTTACTCCGCTTCCTTAATTACATCCTTATAAATGTAAGATGCGATTTCCTGTTGCTCTTTAGTTACTGTTGCATATCCATCTGCACCATTTCCATTTGCTCCGAATGTTAAATCAACTTCAACAAATCCTTCTGCTTCTGATGAAATCGAGCATTCTGTTAAATATCCTTGGTAGTATTTGGCTTTAAACTTACCAGCATTTGTTTCAGTTCCTTCTTCCGCTAGGTTTACTTCCCAACATTCGACTAATTCATCTGCCAACATAGCCTTTTCTAATTTATCAATGATTGCATCACCTTTTGGCATAATAGATGTCGATGTGATTTCAATTTCTGCCACTGATGGTGTACGAATAGCTCCATCTTTTGTAGCAGTTGTATCTGCATCTTTTGTAACGTTTCGTTCGTTTTCTGTTGGGAAAGCAATTGCACTAGCATTTTCTTTCTTTGAATCTTTTGCAACTCTGAAAAGATAAATAAGCTGCTTACCATTTACCGCTTCAATTACTTCATCTGCGAACATTTGTAAATCAAATTTCATTATTTTCTTCCTCCTGTAATCTTGAAATCCAACTCAAGAACACCATGCATCAATGGTGCCCCTGTACTAGAATCCGATAATATCCGTTGGTTGATATTTTGGATCATAAAAGCAAAGTTGTTTGTGTGATTAATCTGTCTAGCTACTTTCTTAATGATTTGCATGATTTCTGATAACTCCCCACGTTTCCTAGGGTTGTTGTGCCATACATCCACAACTTGCGTGATATTGCCTAGAATCATTGTTTTATTTCCATAATCATCAACAAGTTGGCTACTACCGATATAAACATACGGATATGGTGTGCCTTCACACGGAAGGAACGTATCATATACACTAACTTCCTTACTCTTTAACTCTTTTTTTAATTGCACTAGTAATGTACTAAATAATTCCTGCTGCGAATCCATATCATCACCTACTTAACTAGCTTTTTCATATCTGACTTGAACATTGGCACTTGTTGTTTGAACGCAGGTCTAACAAATGGTTGTGCATCCATGAAACGTGTTCCAAATTCAACATAAGGTGCATAATGTGTTGTTGGCCCTTCTGCATATGTGAATCCACCATCACGTGTTTCACCTCTGATACTCTTTTTAGTTGTTCCTATTGTATAGTCCCCTTTAAATACCGCATTGCTAACAGTTTTACTTTGCAATTCTATACCGTTTTGTTTGACTACTGTTTTCACATCTTCCAAAGAACAATTCTTTTTTAGCTTCTTCTGCAGTTTGTCTAATCCTCTTATTTCAACTTTTGCCATTTATTGCACCTCAGACAGAATAAAAGACTCCTTTGTACGGAGTCTTCGTGAATAATCTACTTTGTATTTCTTTTTACCGATTCGAATATGATCAAAAGGTTTTTGATAGATGTTCTGTATATGACAAGTAAGGCTTCCTTGTCTGATTTGTCCGTATACCTGCATCATAGTTTCAGTTCTTGTATCCATTACGGAAGCCATTACCATTTCTTCTACAAGTGAATCATCATCATAATTGCCTGTATTCTCATTATAAGAACCTTGCACAAATCTTTGAAAGTAAATAGGTTTATCGTACCTCATAAAAACCGAACCTTTCCTTTATTTTGATTGGCTTGCTCATCTCTCCAGGATTGAATCTCAGAAGAGAAAGAAGAGAAGTCATCATCATTAAATGACATTGACTCCCCTTCAACTGAATGTGTTTGAACACCCTCAGAACCAATCCTATTAAAGCGTTTGATGGACACTTCAGTAATGATATATTCTAGTTCGTCAGGTATGATTTGGACGCTTAGAAGCGTTTTGAGTCGACTTTCCGTAAGTCTTACAATGGTATCTAGCTTTTCATCATCAGTTTGCAAACCAAGAAGCAGTTTTACATCATTTAATACGGTTGTTGTCGACATATTCAATCACCTATGCCTTTAAATCAACAACTACATCGCCTTTTGAAACTGCTTTATAGTTTTGATCACATTCAACTACAGTACAGTGATTAGTTGCTTCTGCTTTAATATCTGCTCCTTCTTCGAAATTCTTCCATGTTTTTACGTCTGCACCATAAGCAACAGTTTCTTCAGAAGCTCCTACCTTATATTTGAATTTATTCTTCATGGATTGTAACTGTTCTGCAACTGCTACTTTTGTAGTTCCTGATTCTTCACCTTCAGAAGCAGTCAATGTTAAATCACGTAAAGTTTGGGTATCTGCTTCACCTACTGCAAAGTGTGCAATTGCATCCTGGTATTCACACATTAAACGTAATCCCATGATTGCGAACATATCAGAAATAGCACGATCATAGTTTCCTTCTACATGGAATCCTAAGAAACCAGTAGTGCTGTCTGTAGTATATGAAAGTCCTGCTTTTACAAATTCAGAATCACTTGGATCTACATAATATGCAATGATGTTGTTCATTGGAGTGGCTACTACTGTTTTTTCAGCTACTCGATCTGTTAAGAATACAATATCAGCTCCTAAGAAGTTTTTAATGTAAGTCAAACCGAAAGCGGTCTGCATAGATACATTGGCTTCTCCTAAATAGCGATAAGCATCCAAAGTATTTACGAATACGGCAATACCAGTAGTATTTCGTTTCATCTTCTGGAATTTGTGTTTAACATTACCGATTGCCATCGCAATTGCCATTTGCCAAGTTGCTTCATGTCCTACTAAGCTACCTGAGTTCAACTGTTTATATAAGCGATCAGTGATGTTATCTTGCAAATCAATACGGAATTGTTCATCTGTATCAGATACTGCAGCTTCGTATCCTTTTTCTGCAATTGCTTCAATAGATACGGCTTTGCGGAATTTCTCGATTCGAATTGTATCGAATACTTCTTCTTCAACTTTGTATTCGCTTAATGGAATTGATTCACCTTCTGCTACCTTTCCATCCTGTAATGTTCCTGTTACTTTCTTTGTTTTTAAAACAGAACCATTTGCTTTACGAATTGGGCGAATGATTCCTAATACATCCAATAAAGCTTGGATATTCTTTCCAAAACTAGTAACAAAATCAATTTCGTGTGCTCTCACCTGGATGTTATCTGCTACTGTTAATTCTGTAGGTGCCGCAAACATTTGTAAGTTCATGCCTTTATAAAATTTTTTCATATGTTAGTTCTCCTTTTTCTATTACTGGAATAAATCCATATTTTCCGCAATCATGCGTTGTCTTTCCATTGGATCAGTGATATTCAAGATTGATTCACGAGTTACCCCTTTGTTTGAACCTCCACGTTTAGGACCGTTACCTTTCAGTTTTTCTTTAACTGCTTTTTCTACTTCAGATTCAAACATCTTAACGAATGCATCAACCGCTTTCTTTGTTTTATCTGCATCTTGATTAACTAGAACAGATAAAAGGTCATCACCAACGTTAATATTGTGCTCTGTGCACATTTTGCGTGCTTCATTTGTCATTTCTGCAATCGCATTTTTTGCTTTCAATTCATCTAGCTCTTTTTGCACCTTGTCACGTTCTGCTTCTGCTCGTTCTTGAGCATTCATGTCGGCTAAGCGCTTAGCTTCTGCTTTTTCTTTTTCTTGATCGGCTTTCCAACGTGCAAACCTTTTATCAAGAATCGCATCCAAATCTTTATCTGAATATTTCTTTTCAGATGATTTGTCTTTTTCTTGGTTGTCTTGTCCTTCAGTTGATTGAGTATTTGTTGATTGAGCGCCATCATTATCACTTGAAGTTTCATCTGCAAAAAGTTGTAAGCAAAAAGGTAGTCTGTCATTGAATTTTTTCATATTTATATTTCCTCCTATTTTTCTGACTTTGCTTGTCATTCCCATATCTTTTAAAGGCTTAAATGCTTGGCCTATAACCCATACAGTTTAACGACGTGAATGCTTGGTCTTGTTTGGTAGTGTGGATATGTAGACTTTATAAGTCTTGGCTTTTCCACAAAAAATGCACCGTTGATTACGTACTTCAACGATGCACTCTAGCCACTTGTCAAAATAAACTTTTTCGACACGCTCCAAATATTTGTGATTACACATCTCTCAGTTCCACACATTCAGGATATGCTTCTTCTGTGCCTTTGCAGCCTATTCTGAAGAAATTAATTGCTAACTCTCCAGCAAGATCCAATTCTGAGATATACAACGTCTTGCAATTCTCATCAGGGCTATCATATCTGCAAAATGCATCGGATGTCATGTCGATTGAATTGGCCAATGTCAAAAATAGTACCGAGATAGCGCTGCAGACGATATCTTTTCCTATCGGAGCGTAATGCGCATGGCCATGTACTTCAATCAGGCAATCACTTTCTGTTTGTTTAATCTTAATTCTTATCACATAATATCACTCCCTTGCATAATAAAAGGCCACTCGTTTTGAGTGACCATAATTACATCATATTTTTTTAATACTCATCATTTAGTATGTTAAAGCGGAAAGGATATTGTTCGGTAAATCAACATCTGAAAGGCGGCCTTCATTTTTCCTGAATTCCTCTGAAATTTTGTCCCAGTTTTTATATAAAACTTCTGCGTTTTCCCAATCCTCCAAAAGATTTTCAAAAAAAACTTTATCGTCAGTTATTTTGCCATCTAAAACTGGTTTATTTTTCATAGTTATCAGTTCCTTTCTATACCAAAACTATAGCCTTTTTTTAGGAACTTTTCAATAGCAACATCTTTATCTTTGTACTTTTCAACTATATCTTTCATAACAGATTTTGCTTCTACAAAATTAAAGTTATCGAGTTTGTTGATATACCAAGTTTTTCCTTGATTTGTAACAATTGTCATTGTTTTTATAGTAGGATATGTCATAAAAACATTTATATCATTCATAGAAAAATAAGACAGTCCAGGATGATTATGTACTAACTCCAATGTTCGTTCATCAGAAGAAACTAATAAATGGAATGTATCTGAATCACCTAAAAAGTCTACACTATCCTCTGTCCCTTTTACAAAATTTGTCGGTGTCTTCTCGGTGTTAGTTATTTTTCTTAGTGCTAAGACTTCATTACTATTATTGTACTTCTTTGAATAGGATAATAATTCTTGTCTTACAAGCATCGACTCATGGGCTTCATCCTCTGTATACCCTGTTGGCCTAACATTTTTTATTTTGTTTATAGCCTGGCTTGTAATATTTACTTTATTTCCTTTTTTGTGTTGCTCTATTTGAGTATTAAAATCAATACTCTTCCACTCATCAAACCTTAAACTATGTTCTCCATTTGCTAAGCCATCTAGCCACTTCTCATACTCCTTGCGGTCTGAATAAGGTGCGAGCGCACAATGGCAATTTGGATGCATAGGTGGAGCGTTCTTGCCTATTTCCATGTCTTTAAGTTTAAAGACCTTGCCATCCATTTCTTTACATAATGGACACACATCTTTTAAGCCACATGCCACATATTCGAACTCGTCTATTCCATTAGCTTCGTAAGATTCAATCTGTGCTTGTGTTTGAACTCGTGCTATCTCTGTTCTTAACAATCTTTCTGCATTACATCTAGATACATCGAATTTCTTTCGTATCTGAGGGATAAACTCTCTTGGATTCTTACCTTGAATCAATGCATTGGATAGAACACTGGATAAACTATTTTTTAGCTGATCTTGATTTACCCAAATTCGTTCTGAAAAGGTTGCATTCTTAAAAGATGAATCTGCTACTGTTTTGGCCATCTTCGCATTGTCAATCACTGTATTGCCTAAGATAGAAGCATTACGTTTGATTTCTTCTAAATAGGCTCCTTCAAGCTTTTGACCAGTATAAGACTTCAATTCGTCATGGCCTGCCACAAGTTCTAATCCGGTGTTTGCTTTTAAAAGCTCCAATCGGTTGACTTTCATTGCAAGATTATAAAGTCTCATCTGTTCATTGGCTTCATCTGAAAAGTTCTTTTCCTTTACATACTTCTTAGCTTTTCTTTGATATGCTTTGATATCTATGTTAGAAACCTTCTTTTTGGCTTCCGACATTGTTATACCTTCTTTTGATGCATAGCGAGTAAAAAAGGATTCGATTTCTTTTTCTACCGAATCCATCATATTTGCATATATTTCTTGTATCTCATCCGCATATTGCTTTTCATCTTTTAAACGTTTCTTTTTCCATTCCAGTTCACGATCTCGCCAATATGTATTACTGCTCATCGTTTTGTGAATCCTCATTATTTTGGAAGATTCGGTTTTCAGTTTCTACCATATCATTCTCATCTTCCTTTTTGATACGTTCCATTTCTGCATTCGTATCCTCAACTGCCGAGATAAACGACAACTGGGTTTCGTGAGACACGATTCCTGATAATTGTGCAGCAGTCTGAGCTTCTTCTAATAAGTTTGCAGGATAATTTTGTGTAAACTTGTATTCAACCTCAAGCCAGTCGTCTTCAGAACGATGTGTGATCGCATTACTAAATAAGACTCGATATCTACGATTCATTCCAGATGTGAACTTTCGCTCTTTCGCTTTTGCAAGGTTTGACATAGAAAGAAGCTTATATCTCAATGCAATACCTGATGACGTTCCAAAGTTCTCATCATTAATATTGGCAACCATTGAGTTTTGGAAGATTAAACGCTCTAATCTGTTGATTAGATTTTCCTGTGTTGCATCTGCATTTGGCTTTGACATGAAATCAACTACGATTCCATCACCACTTCCATCCATTGACTCAAAGTTAATTGTTCGATTATCACGAATGTGTACCAAATCTGAATCTTCTACTTTCGGACCTAAGATTTTTAAATAGGCATCTGCAAAGTAATCAACATCATTTGCTTTTTCTGACATTGCTTTGTTGTAGGCATTAATCAAACTGTATGTTGATTCAAAAATAGACATACGCTCTTCATTCTCAATAAATTCGGTTGCAGGAATATCGTTGAATCCATGCTCTATGCCATTAAACACATGAAGGCCACCTTTATCGTTGAACTCATATTTATATGTTTTGTCGTAGATATATCCACGCATAACCTCGTCTACAATCTGATAAGTTACAAAATATCTTGGTTTCTGAACTGTTGATTCATCATAAACCATGAATCCTTCTCTTGGATCTAAATAGGTAATCCCTAAATTTCCGTAATCATCATTAAAATACAATTCATATCCTTTTCCAAAAACACTACAAATCTTAGATAGTTCTGCATTGTTGTCGTCCTGATCATTGTATTTATCTAGCAAGTTGATATAATCATCAATTTCTTTTTTCTTAGAAGATACTTTGATTGGAACACCAATAAAAAAACCGTTGAATGTATCAACAATGTATTTTGCAAAGTTGACCACCACACGGTTATCTGGTTTATAAGATTCTTTATCTTTTTGATGTAAGATCGGATAATCGCCAATATAGGCGTCGTATATCTTTTTATACCTGTCTGTTATTAATGATTTATGTTTTGTTATCAATCCATTCAACACTTCAACATTAATGATGTCTTTATCGTCAGATAGCTTAAATATCGTATCCGGTTTAATAATGTATGCGTTCATTAAATACCTCCTTTAAATGTCCTTAATTTAACTCGTCCAAATGTGTATTTTTCAACTGCATAACGCATTGCATCCATTAAGTGGTTGAAATCATCAATTGGGCGATTTATTTTGTTTCCTAATCTATCTTCATCCCATGTGTAGTTACCAATTTCGGTTATGAAATTAACACATCTAGGATGAATGATGATTTCGAAATCTTGAATATATTGAATCCCATGTGTGATGGAATCCTTTCCCTTTTGTGATTTTTCAACACGAAGACCATAACCCCTAAGTTCATCAATCGACTTAGGTTCTGCACAGTCTGCCGTGAAAGACTTCTTTTGATAATGCACGTTTTCAATCTCTTCATATAGCTTTTTATTTGAAAGACCTTTTTTATAAATTTCATCCCAAACATAGAGCTTTTTATGTTCTGTATCAATGAAACCTATAAAAACTGCAGCAGGGTCATTTGTATACCCAAAGTCAATACCATTTACAGAATCACAGTTGATGACTTGATCTAGTGTAAATTCTTCTTCTTTCCAATTCTCATAAACCAATCCATCAACGATACCCCAATTTCCTAATCCTGCAACTTGATATCGCCTAGGATTTTTCTCCTTCATGTTATCGAACAATCTTACATCAGCTTCATCTAGCCATTCATTACACTTATAATTGGTTGTGATGGCTAATATATCAGGGTCGTTCTTAACATCAAAGAATCTTTTTTTAAGCCAGTGGTGTTCATTCCCATTTGTGTTCATGTAAGGTCGTTAATCTTACACCGCTTTCGCCGCTCATTGTTACCAATGAGATCAGACTATATCACCATCTTGAATTTTCAAGATGCCCCCCATTTCCGCTCACTTGAGCGTACTCCATTAAAAAAACCGCATTAATTGCGGTTAGGATAGTCGTTAAACTTTTTTTATTTTCATTCCAAACAACAAACGAAAATAAAACTTAGCTTTTGATTGCCCTCTCTTTCGAGTAGGGTTTTCCAAAAATTAAAGGGGTTTTCATATAAAATCACTTTTATATGCCGCAAAATCTACGGGTTGAATGTAATCATCCATTGCTTCCAAAGATAAGGTGGTAACTCACCACGAATTGACTCATCTAGGGTATCAAAGTCTTTTTCACTAGTTATTTCATAAGCTTCTTCTAGCCATACCCAACATAAAAACCCATAATCTACAGTAATGGATGTTATTTTTAACGGATCATCAAGTCCTCTAAAGAGAATCTTTTGCCCAGTTGGAAGATATGTTGCTTCCAAAGGTGAATATTTAAATTCCCATAAGTGTTCAACCTCTAATCTTCTTGTCGCCCATTTTAAATCCGTGAAACACGAATCTTTAAGCGTTCGATAAGTCTTACGCACAACTAATGTATTTGACTTATCATATTTCATCATGTTGTATATGATGCGTAATGCAGTTGTTTTTGACTTCTTAGAAGCACGAGAACCTTTGCATGCAGCGTAACGTCCTCTGAAGTTCCAATAGGATTTATATCCTTTCCCTACTATTTTAGGTAGCTTTATAGATTTAGTCTTCAAGCTCATCCTCTCCTTCAAACTTAGGTACTACGATTTCTGCTTGAACTTTGTCTGTAAACAGTGAATATCTTTTTCCAAGTAATTCCGCAGCTTTATTTGCATCAGAAAGCTTTGCGGGAATCTCAACGATTTGAGGAACTTCTTCTTTGACTGTTTTCTTTCTTGGTTTTCCATCTCCTGTATCGACATACTCTGAATGCTCTTTTGTCACTGTAACGACAACAGATTCTTTCATTTCTCGTCGCATTACTTTTGTGAGGTATTCCATGACTTCTTGAACATCTGCCACATTGTTACTGTGTGCTTTCTCAAGACACTCATCCACATATTCTCTGATATGCGGTAAAGCTAATAACCTGGATGCATGCTTTGATGCATTATCTCGGCTCTTGCAATTCTTATAAACTTCCAAATAAGCATCCACTGCGTTCATCGTTATCAAATACTTCTCACAAAAAAGCTTTTGCTTTTCTGTCAACTTAGCCATAGAATTCCTCCTTTCATTATTTTGAAATTAAATATCTGTCTTAATGCCCTTTCCATCCTTTTCTTGGTGAGCCAGCTCCTCTTACCCACAATTGATCTACTTCTTTTGCTATTTGTCTTTTTCGACGACGTTGTTCTGAATCTTTATTAGCTAAATCTCGGCTTGTAAGCTTTTGTACTTTATAACCCATAGATTTTGCCCTAGAAGCTATATCGGATAAGGTCTTAGGAATTTCCCTACTTCCACTATCAGCAAATGATGCCCCAGAAAAAGAAAATACTTTCTTCCCTTTTTGCCTATACTCAAATACAGTTCCATCTCCTGTGGTAACAGTTAAACCAACTGTCCCCCCCCCGATTTACATATTGTCCTCTTCCACCCATAAGTAAATTTCCTCCTTATTCATGTATAAAAAAAGCACCTTGAATTAACAAGATGCTTAGATAGCGTTTAAAATTTAAACTGATATTTTTTAACAAATCGAAAAGGCGCTCCGATTCGAACGGAGGTTTCCTCAGTGCATATCGTTTTGTGATATGCATACATCAAAGTGTAATCACCCCTATACGACTACCTTTTCTTATTTTTATTTAACCATAACCGTTTTACACGGTCAACCATTTTCCTTTCCTCTGCAGTCAAGTTTGTAGCACCTTTTTTCCCGTCATGTTCAGAATGATAATAGCCATGATGAGTATGTGGCTTCATATTTTGATGATCATGTGTTAAATCAATCTGTTTTGTACGTTTATTTGAATTGTCATAATAAGAAATTGATGAAATCTCGTTTTTATCATTCACGTTTGCGTACACTCGCCCTCTGGTCATCGTTTCCATTGGAGCTTTTGCATTACTAGCATTGACTTGCTTCACAAATTTAATATTACCACTTTGATAAACTGTATTGTATTCGCTCCCATAAGGCTTTCCACTGTCACTGACACCACTACTTGCTCCTCTACCGCCCATGTTTTCTTGCCCTCTCTACGACTTTGTTTTTATAATAAATAACTTTTATACCTTTGAAATCATGTTCAATAGATTGGCCATAAATTAGAATTGCAGTAGGCTTAAGTTTATCGATCATGTAATCTACACCATCATTCCAAATGGATCTTGCATATTCATCCTTGATACATCCAATAGTTGAGATTGCTACAACTCCTCCTGGTTCTATACCATCAAAACAGAATGTGTATGTTTCTCTTTCTGCCCAGGAAACTGTTGGAATCACACATATTCCTTGACTCTGAAGATAATGTCCAATTAATCTACTTCTATAGATATTCCATACTTTCATAGCTCTAGGCATATCCATGTAAAGAGAAAAATCTGGTGTAAGAACACAGTCATACTGTTTTAAGACATTCACATATCGTTCGGGAGTGTTCCAAATGCGCTCAAACTGATAATCATCAATAAACATATGAATTCCAGATTGATAATTCTTTGAAGAAATTGCTTCATTGAATCCAATTAACTCCTTAGGAATATGAAGTGCCTTTTTAATAACAGGCATCTCAAATGGGCCATCTGTTTCAAATGGATCATATAAATCTAGATTGTATTTTTTGATTGTTAGTTCTCTTCCTGGCATGGAACACCTCCTTTCTTGCATAAAAAAAGCCAAGACCTCTGTCTTGACATAATTTCTTATGATATTAGTTTACCACGGAATTCTTGTCCACTAGGGGACAAAATGCATTATTCGTAACTTTTTACCTCAATAACTGTATAACTGATTGGATCTCCATTCTTTAATCTTACTCGCATTTTCGCATTCAATTTTGATACTAGTGGAAAGCTAATCTCTTTTTCCTTTACTTTTTTCAAAAAATTCTCATCCTCAATATCTGCATTGATTGTTTTCCCAAGGAATTTAAACTGCCATTTACTGTTTCCTAATAAATCAGGCTTCCGAACAGTTAGTACTTCTGTAGCTTCTTGTTCGGTGATATCACCATTTAGTGATTCAACATCAATAGGATTCCTAGTTCTCATTAAATCTTCTTTATCCATTTCAACAGTCTTCACAGTTTTATCTTCAGTAACTGCGATAGAAAAGCCTGTCCGCTCACCATCTTCTGAAATAGTTCTTGATAATTCTGATAAGCACTTTTCTATTGAGGAATCTCTTGTGTAAAGATTATATGTTCTGTTATCAATATAGGTTACATTACCAACACAAGACTTGACTATAGTATTATTCCCTTCATGAATTACTTCTGCAGGCATTTGTCCACCAAGATTTTTCTTCAGTTCAACAATACTATTAAACGATTCTAGGATAGGTGGCATCAATGGAAATAATACAGCGGCCATTTCAACAATCTGCTCTATCGTTATCATAAAGCTACCTTTTTCGATATTCTTTACTTTAAATTTACAAAAATCATTTTCGCTTATTGACGAATCAGCAATTTTACCTAAAACCGCAACAACACAGTCTAGCGACTTAGATAATGTTTCTATATCAATGTCATTTTCGCCTTTAAACCTTAATGTAAGTGTTTCTTTTTTCATGACATACCCTCTTTTAATCAACATTATTGTACCACCTCTTCTTTTAAACACTAATACCTATATGAACATTATCAACGTCAATTAAACTAATTTTCCAATTTCTCTACGGATATGTTTGTACATTCCGTTCTTTGTATAACCATATTTTTCTGCTACATCCCATGCATTCATGTTCCAAAAGTATAGATCAAACAAAATATTCTGATCGCGCAAAGATAAAAGTTCTATCGCTTTACATTCATTCAAACGTCTACGATAATAGTTAATTTCTGCCACCTTTTGAGATTCTTCTTCCATCATTCCTAAAGGACTTGTATAAGAACCATGAAAGGTCGGCATAGGAGCATTGGATTTCTCCTGCTCCTTTGTCAACCTAATTGGATTATGACTCAGCCCTAACATTTTATGATTCAGAACCTCTAGTTCTTCGTTCAATTCAATGATTCGATGGCAGCAATAGTTTGCTGATTTCAAATCATTCAACATTTGATTTACTTTTAATTTGTTCATTTTGTCCACCTACTTCTTCTTTGCGACAACTGGCCCTCTGTGCCAGGACTCTTCCCCACTACGATATCTGCGTTCATTTGCTCTTTCCTGGTGTTTCTTATACTCTTTTAGCCCAAAATTCTCACGTTCTAATTTGACGATGTAATTCGTAATTTGTTCTAAGCATGATTCCATAGAAATAAATCTGGTACTAAACCCTATCAGATCCCATATCTTTCTATCTAAACGAGCACATGCTTCTCTTACAAATTCATCATGAATGTCATTTATGTTTTCGACTAAAAAAACTTTCATCATTCCACATCCTTCAAATACTCAAACTCTTTTAGCAGCTCATCTTTTGTTTGTTCAAGCTTTGACTCGATTTGCTTTTGCACATCAATCTTCGTTTGCTTGAACCACTTCTTTTTGAATTTATTTACTGATTCTCTGTAAGTCTCTTCGCTACAATCACAAGACTGCCACCATTCTAAGTCATGCAGCACATCAACTAAATCTTTCATCATGCTATTTAATTGCGAATCAAACATTCTATCAACGTATTCATCATTTATTCGACAATACATATAGTTATAACTTCCGCCACTCATTTACTTTGTCTCCTCAAATCCATCATAGTCATCGTTCTCATGCGCTCCCATCACAAATAAGAACAACACGCATGATACAAGCATTCCTACAAACACTCCACCAATAAACCATAGTGCACTAGGCATTGTTAACTGCCTCCTGCCATTCTGTATAAGCCTTTTGGCATTCATCATAAGAAATGTCTAAAATAGCTGCAGCTCTCTGTACTTCTACTTTGTTGGATCCAGCATGTGCTACAGCAGTTAGCGCTGTTTCATATTGGTCCTTCTTTTTATTGTATTCTTGTTCTAATTCCGCTAATGTTTTCATTACATCAAGCCTCTTTCTTTTAATTTCACGATCATCATTTCTTCACTAATGCATTGATTTTCAACTTTTCTATATGCATCTAAATACCATTCTTTTTTGTCGCCATTATATGTCAATTCGTAATACATTGAATCTGGAAGATTCGTACTCAACAAATACTTCCAGTTCTGCAAAATTTTACACTTCCACACAATATATACATTTAAATCCGACACATACTTTTGGTAGTCTTTATCAGACTTATCCAGATGCTCAATTGTGTAGCTTCTGATTGTTTCAAGAGCTATAATGTCTTGAATTTGATTACCTACTAATTTGATAATATTTTCTTTATTCATTTTTACAATTCTCCTTTTAGTTCCTCTATTTCTTTTTTTTCATCAAGGCTTTCTGAATATTCCGTGTTGTTATCATATTTTAAACATTTGCCAAACTTATACGCTACGCATTGATTTTGTAAGCATTTATGGAGTACTGGTCTTGTAAATGTTCCTCTGCCAACCGTTATTGGCACAACTTCTTCTTTTGAAGTTAAATCAGGACAAATTTTAATCATTTTCTTTCTCCTAGCTCCCATTCATCCAACTTTTCATCCATCATTTCTACATGATTTTCGTACACTTTAAGAGCTTTTTTTGCTTCTTGGATAGCAATGTATCTCAAACCTTCACAATAGTCTAATTCTTTCTCTTCCAGGTCCATTTTATATTTTTCATATTCCTCAGGTAGTTGATCATAGCAAAAGTCACATTCTTCGGCCCAATCAACAAATAATTTAAGAGCTTCTCTGTTGATCAGTAATTTTCTATACGTCTCTATGCCTAACTTTCTGACGCGTTCCGTCATGATATCAATACCACTCCAATTGTCATAAACCATATAGATATAGTCGATTAGTTCTTGTTTTGTGAGTGTTTTAAGATAAGTTTGCGAATCTAATTCAAAGCCCAAGAACTCAAATGAGTGTTGTTCCTGGTTTACAATCGTTCTCTTTTTCTTTGACATTAAAAATCCTCCTCATCTTGCTTCTTTAGCATTGTCTCAATCATGCGTAGTTCTGAGCCTTTCATTACTTTTCCTCCTTTTTGTCTTTTGAGAAAATCCATTCAAGTGTTTTGAATGTTTCCTCGTTTTGTTTTTTCTGCTTTAAAACTTCGCCATTCTTCATCAGAAAGGCAAGTCGTCTGATGCAATCTCAAGAGCATCAACTTCGGCTTGTTGAGTCAAGCTTTGCGCATACTGCACATTCGATTGATTGTGATTCCTTGTCTGAACTCCATACGATTGATTCTGAGCGTAATTTTGAGTTCCATAGGTATTTGTAACTCCTAGAGTGTTTTGCCCGTTAAAATCTTTTCTAAGTGTCAAAAACTGCACGTTCTCTGCGATGACTTCTGTGACATAGACTTTTTGTCCTTGTTGGTTGTCGTATGAGCGTGTATTGATTCGGCCTTCAATGCCTAGCTGATTACCTTTCTTCTGGTACAGTTGGATGTTGTCGGCCAATTTGTTCCATGCAACGCAGTTGATGAAGTCAGCATCTTGTGTTCCGTCCTGATTCTGTCTTCGATTGACTGCCAAGGTAAACGAACAGACGCTCGTTCCACTCTGTGTCTTTCTGAGTTCTGGATCACGTGTCAATCGGCCAATCAGAACGACTCTGTTGATATCTTGCATAGGCTCACGCTTTCAATCCGCAATCATTTGCGATTGCCTGCATAGATTCGGCCATCATCTGACGCATCTTTTTCGTGTCAGCAGTAACCAAACCGACCAGGTCGTTGAATTCCGCCATGTTGATCGTGCTCTTGAAAGCTTGATACTTCTCAACAAGTGTTTGTTCAGGCTCCTGCTCTTGCTCATGAGCCTCGTTGCACGATGACTCCTGAAGCGGTTCTTTTTCCTGGAAAGATTCGACAACTAGTGCTTCTTCTGGTTTCTGCTTAGACTCTGCATTGACTACGACCTCCGATTTTTCTTCTACACGCTTTTTGGCAGCGGGTCTTCCACGTCGCTTTGCTACTTTCTCAACGATATCCGATTCACGAATGTTCATGCCGTTGATTCGGTATGGTGCTACGTTGTCTGTATCGTCAACGTATGCGATAAGTCCTTCTCTGTCCACTCCTGCACAGTGATAGATCACTTTATCACCAGGTGCATATTTCAACTCTTGCTCTGAGGTTTGTTTCTTGTTTTTCATTTTCACAGTTCTCCATTTTTGATTTTTTCCTGCAGCTGCACTAATTCGCTATGCAGTTGCTCTTCTGACATTTGGACTGGTTTAGCATAGAATTTCTCATCCAGCTGGATTGCTCCGATTCCTGGATTATCTTCTTCACGTTCCGCTTTGCTCCACTTCTTCAAAAGCCCTTTCCAGTCCCTGATAGGATCTTTGCCTGTCTTCCATCCGGTAGATTCGTAGTGTTTCCAAAACTTTTTGGCATCTACGTTCAAGTTGTGTTCCTGGATGTAGTCCACGATTTCTGAAATGGACGGTTTAACAAAACAGTCAGTCCAGTCAGTCTGCACATTTTCGTTTGTTGCACTTTTTGACGCAGCCACACTATCTAACTTCTGACTACTGACTGACTTATCTCTAGACTCTAGACTCTTATCTCTAGACTCTAGACTCTTTCTCTTATCGGACAATGTCCTTTTTTTGTCCGGGACAATGTCCTCTACTTTGTCCTTCGATTTTTTCTCTGTTTTTGAGCTCGTTTTTCGAGTGTTTTTTGAGCCTTTTTTAGGACTCTTTTCAGGCGGATTTTTCTTCTTATTTTCACGATACAATCTCTTTTTTTGTGCCCATCCGGTTTCTGATCCAATCATCGATTCATAGTTTGCAATCTTCATCACATTGTTCTCAGATACAATCAGTCTTAAATTCTGGAATAATTCAAGGGCCGCTCTGACTGTGTCTGCGGAAAAAAACTTTGTGTCACGTGCAATTTTATCGACACTGTATGGAACTAATATATTGCCAATTTTTGAGGCTAAAACACCATCTGTGTTTGATGTCATGGTGCACAATTTTATGTATAGAGTTACGTATTTACATCCGTCTTCCTGGGATAAAAGAAAATCGATTGCGTCACTTTCGAAAAAATCAGTCTTCAACTTGATCCAATAATAAACTTTGCTATTATCCTTGATTTCCGACATAAGCAATCTCCTTTCTATTCTTCTGATTCTTTGATTTCGTTAATAACAACCATCTCACATGGTTTCTGCGCATATCTCTTGAAGACATGCAGGTCTGATACTTGCTTATCATCTTCGAAAGCCACTTTATTTAAAGAGTCCAGTACAACCTTTGCAATGTTGTCGGAATCTGGCTTCTTTTGTGGTTGGATTTCATTTGCAAGCATCTTATTTAGTTTCACTTTTGATACTTTCTTAGGTGGTGAGAAATACGCGAAAATCTTCACTTCCAGGGACCCTTCCAGCATGCTTGGAGTGCCACACTGTTCCATGAAGCTTAATCGCACTAGATTCTCATATTCAACTGTTTTAGGTGGTGTATGTACACTTACATACTTACCACGATTAGAGAATCGAGGTCTTCCTTTGGACCCCGGTTCTCCTGGTACTACAAACTGATAACGCATTATTCTTTGATTTCTCCGGTCACTGGATCTTCACCAGGTTGTTCCTGATATTCTGCATCAAAGAATTCGTTTGGAACTTCTGTCATATCTTCTTCAATCGTTGTCTTGATTGATTCATCTGTATTCACTTGTTTAACGAATTCAGTCTTCAAAGGAGCATATTTAAGCAACTTCTTCAAAACTGTCTTCTTGGCCATTTCATCAAAGTTTGTTTTCCATGGTCCACTCGAAAATGATTTTGAATATTTTTTCGCATGATCAAGAACATCTTCATACGACATGACTTGGAATCCTTGGCCCCCATTCACTAATTTGAATGTAGCGTAATAATAGATCGGCTTACCTCGATTTGTTCTTGCAGGTTTATGTTTAAGCACTGGATCTATTCCAAGTTCATACTCAAATTCGTCATTTTCATAAACGACCTGAGCATCAATCATCTTGACTTCGCCTGAACGATATGCCAGGTCAATCAATCCTTTATAGCCAATCTGGAACTGACAAGCTTCGCCATATGGAATCAAATAGGCTTGTCCTAGTGGTGTATTAGGTTCCAATCCTAATTGTGCAGCGTTCATCATAGCTGCTAAGAATGACTGCGGAGTACATGATGCTAACTTGGCATTATTAGATACCGCAGACAATGCGATTCGTGTAAATCGTTCTGGAGTCATCACACTAGGCAATGCTTTTGCGATTTCTCCTGACATAACAGAAATGTAATCTTTAATTGTTTGTGGCTTTTTTTTGGCCACTTTATTAGACTGCGTCTTTGCAATCATTCCTTGTTGATTTGTTGTTGTCATAAATATTTATCCTCCTACTGTTCTTTGACTAAAAATCTTCTCATTTTTCTTTGAGTTAAGTATTGATCATAAAGTTCAGGCTCATCTTTTCTGAATTCTTTAGTATCGAATGTATTTGATACCGATGTTTTCCATGTAACTTTGAATTTGTCAGATGTTCCAATACCAGAATCACCTAAGTAGTTCTTAACTTCATTCTCATGTTTCTTTTGAATTTCCTGGAGCTCCTTGATTTTATCTTTGACAAGCTTCAAAGCATCCAGTTCCGTCTGCAATGGAGTTAGATCCACAATGTTGTCTTCATCATTTTCTACTGGATGAAGTTCACTGATTGCTTGTGCAGTGGAATCCGAACCATCGATTGGCGGTTCAATATCGTTCTCAACACAGTTCCAGAATTCTTCTTCTGCCTCAATCAATGCACTTACTTCATCATCGCTTCTTAAAACCTCGTAGCAGTACAAGTCAACTCCTGGAATATAAATAGCTATATACCACTTAGAAAGACCCGTAACTGCCATATAATGCATACACTGTGCATAATACTGAGGCGGAATATTTCCCTTCTGATACATATCCTTGTTGTATTCAGACGTTGTCTTGATTTCAAGACCTGCATCCTCTCCAACAACCAATCTGTCAACGTTGGCCAACATGAATGGATGATCTACAGATTGAAATGAAAATCCACTCTTTCGACATTTCTTGCCAGTTTCTTCTTCCCAACGTCTGGCCACATAAGCTTCCGCATCTCGACCAAATCGCATACGCTCATTGTCAATGTTCTTGTGGATTCGGCCAGTCTTTTCACACCACAATGCGTAAGCTGATTTGTATTTATTCAAGCCTAATACGGAACCGGCATCAGAACCACCGACTCCTTTTAGACGATTATCCAGCCACTCTTCATGGGTAGCTGGTAATTTATGCTTGATCACATTCTTCATCTTCATTTGATTCATCCTCTCTTTCTTCTTCTGGTTCACCAGAATCATCTATATAACGGTTGTCGTTCCATTCTCTCCAATCGTCGATATCATTAAAGAATGGCATCGCTATTCCTCCTTGGATGGTTCATGTTCTTTTAGAAATCTGTCCGTTTCGCCATCGTAACATTCTGCACAGACTGCAAATCCAAATCCATATGCAGTATGTACTTCTCTCGATGTGTACATCTCACCGAATCTGAATATTCTTCCACATTGTGCACATGGCACCATCTTTCCCATATCCTCTTCATACGTTCTGCATTCATCAGGAAGAAGAACATCTTCATACTTATGCAGCTTCGTGTTGTATCTACCTGCTCTAATGGACATTGTGCTTACCTGTTTTGTTCATATTGATTTGTCTTTCAAGCTCTTTTGAAAAAGCCTGCGTGCACGCTTTGAAGCATTCAGTGATTAGATCAGGCTTCATGTTTGTAGTAATTCCAAAGATTAAAGCACCGGCTTTTGATTCACCAGTTACAACTGGAGTATCGAATCCAGGAATCACTCTCAATTCAAATGCTGCTCCGCAATTCTTAACTAGATTCTGGAACTCTTCTATAATTGCGTCACCCTCTTCTTCCGATACATCACCTTGTAGCTTTTCAAACAACTCATTAAGCTTGTCATTCATTTCATTATATTTTTTCGACTCTTCATCGAATTCATTTCCGTTCTTTTTTAACACGAACTGTTTCATTTTTGATTTTCTCCTTATTCATTCATACTCAAACCCTGCAACCTGGATATCACAATCTGCTAATTATTTATGCCCAAATTCAAACGTGTTTTTTTTGCTTTATCTTAGGAAGTTTAACCAGTTACGATCATGGATTTTTTTGACGTGCTTGCATTATTTATGACAATTTTTTAAGAAGGTATTGAGATATCGGTCTATTATGAAAAGAATGATCCTTTTTCTAGCAGACCACGTCACTTACGGCAATACCCAGGTTGCAAGATTTGAGTTATTTGTTTATAATTTAGTTGTTAAATTTTGATTGACCACTTTCCTAATAAGTGGTCTTTTTTATATCCTTCTTGTGCTACGCAGCTTGATCAGGTTATCCAAATAAGGCTGCAAGCCAAGAACATTAATTACCTTTGCGGTTGGCCATCCGAAACAATTGGATTGAACGCCAAGCTTATTCAACTCAGTCTTAACCGTTGCGCTGCAACATCCAATAATCTCTGCCAAGTCTCCCTGCGTGATATATGCATACTTTGTAAGCTTCTGGATCTTGTCCTCAACTTCTGCATCATATTCCATACAAGAGACTGTTCTAATATTCTTCATAAGCTGAACTCCTTTCTACAGTCGAATAGACTGGATGGTCGCACATACAAACGCAGTAGCGATCATACATCCAATCACTAACACAACACTCGCAAATAACATCCAGCTTGCGAAACGCTGCTTTCTGCGCACTGCCTTCTCTCTTTTATCTAGATCAGCATAACGATGCATCATCTTTGTATATTCTGTTTGATGTGGATTGTTTGCAAACGGAGCCAATTCACATTGTTGTTCTTTGATTTCATCTGTTTTTTTTACAGTTCTTTTTTTCGCAGCTGTTGCTTTATTGGCTGATGTGTTTGCTCTTGGCATGTTTATATCCTTCACTTTCTATTTTTTCGATTGCTTCATCCAATTTGAATCTGAAATTGAACTCTTCTATATCCTGCATTCCTAGATAATAAAGAAGATCAATATCATCGTGATTGAATACGTAGCAATGTTCCTTATCCATATAGCCTTCTGGCCATGGACATCCTGCATAGTCATAGAGATTCTTTGTTTTAGGATTTGCTTGAAGTCTTCCGATAATCATCAACTTCTTTGTTCCTTCTTTAAGAACCACGACACTTCCAATAGGTAATAATTCTTGCATGTTCTACTCCTTTCTACTGCGTTTTACTATGTTCTACTCCGTTCTGGTGCAGCACTTGAGGTGCCACTTCTTACTGATCAACATGATTTGGTTACTGTTTTGTGTGCGAACACTTTTGTCCGATTAATTTTTAGATATTAGAGCAATAATTAGTTTTGGAGGCGATTCTTCACCTCATTCTTTTATGATAAAAACAAAGCAGCGTCTATTTCTTTTGATTTGCGAACAAGAGATATTTTCATGTCATTCAGATTTTGCCATGTCAGTATGATAAGGGGACCTCATATTTTAGAATCTAGATTCTGCGAATGTTTGTAGGTAGCGCTAGAACCATGATTCTTGACGATAGCAATGAGCACTAATGGAATCTATTCCTTTCTATGCTTGAAATGACACCTCAAGTACTGCCCAGAGAATTTTTTTGTTTATGTGCACTTTTGAAAATTCAATGATACTATCTATCCTGGAAGGAGGTGATTTATATGCGTAAATGCTTTTTTGTTACTCCTATAGGCGATAAAGGATCAAAAGTTCGTATTCATTCCGATCAAGTGTTGAGGCACCTGTTGAAACCAGTATGTTCAGAACTAGATTTTGACCCTATTCGAGTAGATAAAATTGCTAAGACTTCAGTTTTAACAGATGACATATTCAACCACTTAAAAGATGATGACCTTGTAATCGTGGATATCACTGATCACAATCCTAATGTTTTTCTTGAACTGGGCTACCGTATGGGCCTTGGTAGACCGTACATCATCATTCAGGACTGTGAATATAAAGCAAACTACCCTTTTGATATTTCAAATATTCGTATCATGTCTTATAGCCTGGACCTAGATGGTATTGAAACTTCAAAAAGTGAACTTAGTAGTTTTATCAAAAACACAGACTTTTCCAGTCTAAACACTATAAATGTTTTTCCAGATGTCCCAGGAGAATCAAATTTAGAAGTCATTCGTGAACCTGATGGCGGAATTAGCATCAATGTTAAGTAAGGGTTACACTAATCTTTACTTTCTTTAAAAGCTGAATTTCATTGTGAAGTTCAGCTTCTTTTTGTTCTACCAAAGCCACATTAAAGCCTCCGTCTACGAACATTTCATGAAGCTCCTGGCTTAACTTTTCGATTCTTTGATAGTTGTCGATTGTAATATCAACCTGTTTGGGTTCTACTTTTAAGCTCATATTCATTCTCCTTTGTATGCTGCAAGCATACTTTTTCTGATTTTCTATGTGATACAATCTCCTTTTGGAAGGAGGTGTAGCAAATGACTAAAAAGTACAATATCGGTAGTAAATCAGATATGCGTAGATTTGAGCGAGACTTACAAAAATCTTTAGAGAGAAACATTGCTAGTCAAGTCAACAATCTAAGCATTGACGTAAAATGCCCTAAATGTGGCAATACCTTCAAAGCTTCTTCAGGTAGCAATGTCTGCCCACATTGCAAATCTGAGATTACTTTGAACATAAGTCTTTAATTTTTGAAGCCAATTCATCTGCCAATGAGTTGGCTTTTTCTAATTTGTTAAGCACTTTGTCAAGTTCCTCGTTTATCTGATCCAAGCCCTCAAGCTTGACGGCAACAGCTATTGTGCTTATTTCTTTTTTCTGTACCATTTGTTCGTTCACTAGATCTAAAGCGTTAATAAGATCTTTTACTTTATTTTCTTCCATTTAAATTCCTTCCTTTCCTCCATCCTCAAGTACCGCGCCAATGTAAATTGGTTTACCCCCACATCTCCTTACATGCTTTTTTGAATTCAGGAAAAACGTTGGTAAACATACTGATTGGAACTTGCTTAGAACCACAAATGACTTTAGATACATTTGAACTCTTGTATTCCTCAGATTCCTGAACCATATGGATCATCCGATATGCCATTACTTTGTTGATTCCTAGTGACATTACGTCTTTGTATCCTAATAATGTCTTTGCCATGCGTCTTCCTCCTTTCCATGGTAGTCGTTGGTAGTACTACGAAGGTTAAATAAGGTCTTCTTTTTTTAATGCCAAATAAATTGCCTTGCTTCTACAAACTTCAATCACCTGCTTTAAATACTCAATATCATTACAATCATTCAATTTCTCTAGAAATGATTCTCTTTCAATTGGATCAAGTGATTCGCAAAAGTTTTTGTTTTCCATAATGTATTCTCCTTTCTGTGGTAGTCGTTGGTAGTACTATGTAAAGCAAGTTTAATTTTGTTAAACTTTTTCTGTAAAAAAATAATACCCTACTTGGTCTTTCGGAATATTTAACATATCACATATTTTAACGATATCATCTCGTGAAAATGGCGTTTTACTTTGCATTTTTCGAGACATTGTATTTTCAGATGTCCCAAACGCTTCTGCAAATTGGTTTTGACTCCCATATTTCTCGATCATTTTGGCTTTTAAAGCATTAAAATCAAACTTCATTTCTAACACCTCCTTCATTTGACAACTAAAGTTTAACTTTATTAAACTATTTTGTCAACACATTTGTTTAATTTTATTGAACTTTATTGTTGATTTACTTAATTTTGTTCAATATAATTAAATCGTGAGGTATATTAATATGTCAGAAATTAAAGATAGAATTATTGAAGCATTAAAATACAATAGAATGAGTGCAAAAGAACTTAGTGATAAAACTGGTATTCCAAAATCGTCTATATCTCAATATATGAGTGGATATGCCAAACCAAAACAAGACCGAATTTATCTAATTGCTAAAGCATTACATGTTGATGAAGCTTGGCTGATTGGCTATGATGTTCCGATGGTTAAAGAGACATTCACACAGAATCTCTCTCCAAACGAAAAAAATCTCTTGGACATATATCGTGTTTTAGACGACAAAGGCCAGCACACAGTGGATACAGTTGCTCACATGGAACTGGATCGGGTTAAAGGAGAAAAGTAATTTATGTATGTAAATATATCTGGATTTTGATTATAAAAAAATAAAAGGAGGAATATGATGTCAACATATAAGCCAGCTAAAACTTTAGATGAACAAATCAAATACTTAAAAGAAAACAAGAGAGTCTGTTTTAATACCATCGACGAAAGGCATGCTAAAGACATATTGTTTAAATATAACTATATCAATATCATCACTCCGTTTAAGCATCACTTTGCTAAACTCTCGAACAAAAAAGAGGTTATCAAAGAAAATGGAAATCATGTATATGAAAGAGATGTAGAATTTAGTGAATATTATGAATTATACAAAAATGAACGTAAAAATTATCCTGTCATTTCAAAAAATATCATTTTCTTTGAAACTATATTTAAATCAATATTTTCTTACAGAGTACTAACTACGTACACGTTGGAATCAAAAAGTGACATTTTAAGCTTTTTAGATGCAGTTCGAATGAGAATACCTAATAACAATCATTATAACGAAGAGCGTATCAATCACATGAATAGACACATTGACGAAATAAAAGCTAATATCAATAACTATCATGATGTGTATTGTTTCTTTGACAGAATGTCTTTGGGCCAAACTCTGAC